>Ga0187847_10000039_pt1 | contig 144266 bp, 123 predicted proteins | sample June2016WEW_4_10_FD_132458 | JGI IMG/M metagenome (GOLD analysis project Ga0187847, IMG submission 132458) | Peatland microbial communities from SPRUCE experiment site at the Marcell Experimental Forest, Minnesota, USA - June2016WEW_4_10 | ecosystem: Environmental > Terrestrial > Soil >...
GCGTCTTAGGCACGGCCACTTCAATCCCAGACTGCAACACGGGAACGCTGATCATAAAGATCACCAGCAGCACCAGCACCACATCCACCAGGGGAGTGATATTGATATCCGCCAGCGAACTACGAGTCTCACCGCTGTTACTTGTAAATGCCACGGTCCACCTCCCGGCCCGCCTCCCCGGCCGGTTCACGCGCCCCCTCAGCGCTCGCTGGTCGCGCAGGAGCCGCCACGCGCACCGGAATCTCTTCCAGCGAATTCAGCAGCTCGCGGCAAAAGTCGTCCGTGGCCGCGGCAAATACCCTGATGCGCGCCGTGAACTGGTTGTAAGCGATCACCGCCGGAATGGCCACAAACAGCCCGGCCGCCGTGGTAATCAGCGCCTCGCTGATGCCCGGCGCCACAGCCCGCAGCGTGGCCGCTCCTGCCGTGCCCAGCCCGTGAAATGCGTCCACAATGCCGATGACCGTGCCGAACAGACCCACGAACGGGCTTGCGGACGCAATGGTCGCCAGCCAGGTCAGCCGCCGCTCCAGCGCGGTTACTGCTTCACTCGCCGCCGTCTGCGCCGACCGCTCCAGAGGCGCCAGGTTGCGCGGTGGTCCTGATCCGCCTGTCTGCCGCTTGTAGGTCTCGTAAACCTCCTCAAAGACTTGCGCCAGCGGGCTGGCCTTGCAATCCTCTGCAACCCCCGCCATCTCCTGCAAACGGGTCGCCTTGCGGAAGGCTCTCAAGAATCGCTGACTCTCTTTGGTCGCCTTGCGGAAGCTGGACATCTTGCCCAGAATCACGCTCCACGAGTAGAGGCTGGCAATCAGCAACAGTACCAGCACAGCCATCGCCACCGGGCCGCTATTCTGGATCATCTCTACCAGCGCGCTCGAATTCTGAGTTACCGGCTGCGTTCCCTGGCTCGCGATTCCGTCAGACGGCAGTTGAAAGAGCAATGCAGCAATCAAAATCGGAGTTCACCTCACCTTTAACGGTAGCAGACGCAGTGCTTCGCTCCAAGTTATCGATCTGGTGCGCTCGCGCGCTTTTCCCCTCCGTCCCCAAGCCAGGAGTGCCGTCCATCGTGGTATGCTGCGCTCGTATTCCCGTTGCCGCTTTTTGTGCATTCTGATCTGTTTACAGAGGATCGAACCGCAATAGCTCTGTCATCCTGAGCGAAGTTTGACGCGTGTAAGCGGCAAACGGAGTCGAAGGACCTGCGGTTGTTCTTGTTCTTTCGGAGTGGACCAAACCATGCTCGTCGAACTGCGCGCTGAAAACTACGCTGTCATCGATCACGCCATAGCCTCATTCGGCCCGGGGCTCAATCTGCTCACCGGCGAAACCGGCGCGGGAAAATCCATCCTCGTCGATGCGCTGGCGCTGCTGATGGGCGGCAAATCCTCGGTCGAAGTGGTCCGCCACGGTGCTGACAAGGCCGTCGTCTCCTGTGTCTTTGAATCGACCCACAACGCCGAGACCATCCTCGAAGAAAACGGCATCGACTCCGGCGGCAGCGAAGTCATCCTCCGCCGCGAAATCCTCTCGACCGGCAAGGGCCGCGTCTTCGTCAATAACCAGCCGGCCACCGTCGCCGTTCTCCGCCAGCTCGCCCCTGAACTCGCTCTTGTCCACGCGCAGAGCGAGAGTCTTTCCAGCTTCGACCAGGGCCAGCAGCGCGCCCTTCTCGACCGCTTCGGTGGCATCGATACCGGTGCTGTTTCTGAAGCCCATGCCCGCTGGCGCGAAGCTTCCGTCAAGCTCGACGAGCTGCTCCGCGGCGAGCAGGACCGCCTCCGCATGGTCGATCTCTGGAGCTATCAGCGCAAGGAGATCGAAGCCGCGCGCCTCGAACCCGCCGAAGACGAAGCCCTCGAAACCGAAAAGCGCGTCCTCGCCAACGCCGAAAAACTCTACGCCGCTGCCATGGGAGCTTTTGAACAGTTGTATGAAGGCGGCGCATCGGCCGAGACTGCCCTGCGCGCTGCTCTGCGCAACGTCGAGGAGCTCGCCCGCTACGACAACCGTTTCACAGATGCCGTTCAGCAGCTTGCCTCGGTTCGCGCTACAGTGGACGATGTCGCATCCAGCCTGCGCGATTACGCCGAGGGCATCAACGCCTCGCCCGAGCGCCTCGCCGAAATCGAAGATCGCCTGGCTCTGATCGACCGCCTAAAGCGCAAGTACGGCAAGACCATTGCCGAAGTCGTAGCCTTTGGCGAGGAAGTCACACGCAAGCTCGCAGAAGTGGAAGACCGCGACGAAATCCTCAAAGTCCTGCGCAAGTCTCTCGATGAGGCCGTCGCAGCGTATCGCGCCGCAGCCGTTGCCCTCAGCGCCGAACGCAAAACTGCCGCCGCCAAGCTTGCCAAACTAGCCGAAGCCCAAATCAACTCCCTGGCCATGAAGGTCCGCTTCGAAGTCGTCGTCGCTGGGACAGAACACGAATCCCACTGGACGTCGAACGGCTGGGACATCGTCGAATACCGCATCTCGACCAACCCCGGCGAACCTCTCAAGCCCCTGCATGAAATCGCCTCCGGCGGCGAAATGTCCCGCGTCATGCTGGCCCTTAAAGTCTCGGTCGAAGAGGGCGCGGCCAAGCCCAAAAAGAAGATGCCCACTCCGCGCACACTTGTTTTTGACGAAATCGACATAGGAATTGGCGGACGCGCCGCTGAAGCCGTCGGCCAAAAGCTCAAATCTCTCAGCCGCGGCCAGCAGGTCTTGTGCGTGACGCACCTACCTCAAATCGCCGCCTTCGCCGACCAGCATTTCCTCATCGACAAGCGCGAGGCAGACGGACGCACCAAGACTAAGGTCACCCTTCTCGACGACCGCGCCCGCACGCACGAAGTAGCCCGCATGGTCTCCGGCGCAAAGGTCACCGACACCAGCCTCCAGCACGCCGCGCAAATGATCGCGGCGAGCCGGTAAGAACTGGTCCAGGATTACTGATTGGCTTTTCCGAAACTGTTTTTAGTCCCCGAGTAGGCTATTTTTTCCGCCCACTCTTAGTGCTTGCCCACGTGGCCGCGCCCATCTCGCACTTCATTTCCCTTGAAGTGGGCAACCTTGTCCACGTGTTTATCCGGTTCGGGTTTGTCGCCGCGGTGAGGTGCAGGACCCGCGTAGCCGCGATGCGCATCGAAGTGGTTGTTGACGTGGCCGTGGAAGTGGGCAGGGCCGTGAAACCACGGGCCGGCGCCAATGAATACACCGCCTGCAAACCATTCCGGGCCGTAATAGCCGTATGGCGCGCAATCGTAAGGGGCGTAATCGTAGTAGCCGTAAGGGCAATCGGGGGCGACTCCGATGTCAACGGCGATTTGAGCGTGCGCCGCGGGAGCGGCTACGCTGAAGCAGGCTACCGCAACAGCAGCCAAAGCAAGAGTTCTAAGTCTGTTCATAGATTCCTCCTCGTTGATATTTGTCCGGGCAGAGTTCTGCGATCCGGGAACGCCGTTCGCTGCTGAAAGTCATGCAGCTCAGCGTTAGACCACCAAGGCGGAAGAAGGTTTATCGCGGACTTCTATCTTAATTGGGTCACGCGCGGCCCGCTGAATAGACAGACGAGACTGAATGCGGAAAGGATGCAGAATGAAAATGACAATGATTCCCGTGGTGCGGCGTCACGGTTGAAACCCTGCAAACTCCTCCTCATATTGCATTTGTCAGCTCAATCCTTTTCCATGTGCGAATATGTAGAGGCAGTGACCTTTCCCATCGCTGCGCAAGAATTTCGCCTTGCTGCGCTAACCGCCTGTGTCCCATTGCGTCCGTAACCCCAACGGCAATCTGTTCCCCGCGCTCCCCCGCCAAGGAGATCGACTGATGAAGCTGAACGCCACGAGGCATTTCTTTGCAGGGGCAGTACTGATTCTGACTTCCCTGATTCCGGCTCTGTTGACCGCGCAGACCCCCACCGCCTCACTCTCGGGCAGAGTCACTGACCCTTCGGGGCAGGTTGTATCCACCGCAAAAGTCACCGTCAGGAATCTGGAGACCGGCCAGTCTGCGGAGACTCGAAGCAACCCAGACGGCGTCTACACTTTCTCCAACCTCGCGCCCGGAACATACACACTCTCCATCTCGGCGGATGCTTTCGCCGCAAAGACATCCCAGGTCACGCTAACCGCCGCGCAGCAGACCCTGGACCTGATGCTCGCTCCCGCCCCAGTTCCTGAAGCACTGCCCAATGCGCCTTCAGCAATCCCGGCATCGCCTTCGCTCGGCGACCTGGGCTTCTCACCGCAACAGTCGCAGCCCAATGCGCAGTTGCAGGCCCTGCTCGACAAGCGGACGGAAATGCTGAAGATCCATCAGCGCCTCGGCCTCATCACGACCATTCCCATGGCAGCGGCCCTGATTACCGGACCTATGGTGGCGGCCAAAGGGAAGAACGGCCAGCCCATCACAGAGCCGACAAGCGCCAACCTTGACTTTCATGCAGCTCTCGGCGGAACAACCACAGCGCTTTACTTTACGTCCGCCTACTATGCGATCCGCGCGCCGAGGGTACCCGGCACGGAGAAACATGGCGCAATACGCGTGCATGAGGCACTGGCTTTCGTCCATTTGCCGGGGATGATCCTCACACCTGCACTGGGAATGATGGCGTACAAGCAAGAGAATGCCGGCGAAAAGGTGCATGGCGTTGCATCGGCGCATGGTGCTGTAGCTTTTACTACGGCAGCCGCTTATGGCGCGTCAATCATCGCTGTTTCATGGCCCATTCACTGGAAGTTCTGGGAGAAACAATGAAGAGAATGACTCTGCTTGCACTTTTGTTGGCTGCGACCGCCGTCGTTGCGCAGCCCGATACTCAATGGGTCATCGAGCAATCCGCGCTCACGTATCACATGAGTCATCCCATGCATCAGGTTGACGGCGTAAGTCATTCGGCAAAAGGGAAGGGAGTCTGCCACGCGGGACAGTGCGATTTCCTGGTTGCGGTTCCGGTCAAGTCTTTTGATTCTGGAGATTCGAACCGCGATCTGCACATGATTGAGGCCACGCGCAGCGCGCAATTTCCGATGGTTATTGTGCGCGCGCGCTTTCCTCAATCCGATTCCTCTCCCGCTACGGTTTACGTCGACCTCGAGGTCCAGTTCGCCGGTCAAACCGCCAGCTACGCGCATGTTGCTTTTCAACGTGAGACGCACGGCAAGAACGTGCGTATAACGGGTACAGTTCCAGCCACTTGTTCTGATTTCAAGATCGATCGTCCCTCGTTTCTCGCCGTACCCATCAAGAACGAGATCCCCATCCGCGTCGATATCACATGGAGTCCGATGTAGGCAGGGCCTTTAAGTAGCTTTCATTCGGGGTACCCGAATCTCCGATGCGAGTGGCTAGAGTTTACCCTCATTTGGCCTTCCTCCTGAATCATCGTCGAGCCGCCGTCTTTTCTGACTTTTCAATGCGCCGATTGGTATACTGAGAGTGTGACTATAACTGTCCTCGACCCCATCTCGAACAGTGGCTGCCCCGAGACTCCCCCGGCTCAAAAAAGAGTGTTGCTGCTTAAGCCGAGGGGCTTTTGCGCCGGTGTAGTGCGAGCCATCGACATTGTCAAAATTGCGCTTGAAACCTTCGGCGCGCCCATTTACGTGCGCCGCGAGATTGTGCATAACCGTTATGTAGTGAATGAATTAGCGGAAAAAGGCGCGATTTTTGTTCATGAAATTGACGATGTGCCCAATGGCCAGCGTGTCATTTACTCCGCCCACGGCGTCTCGCCCGCTGTACGGGAGATGAGCAAGGAGCGCCATTTAAGGGTGATTGACGCCACCTGTCCTCTAGTCACTAAAGTTCACATCGAAGCCGTCAAATTTGCCAAGCAGGGCTACTCGCTGGTGCTGATCGGTCATCGCGACCACGACGAAATTGAAGGCACGCTGGGCGAAGTGCCGGAGGCGACACAGGTTGTCTCGAACGTGGCCGAGGCCACGGCAATCGAGGTGCCTGATCCCAATCGCGTTGCCTATCTCACCCAGACCACGCTCTCGCTGGACGAGGCGCGCGACATAATCCATGCCCTCAAGTCGAAGTTTCCGCAGATCGTTGGTCCTCACTCGCAGGACATTTGCTATGCCACTGAGAATCGGCAGGTTGCGGTTCGCAACGTGGCGCATAAGGCCGGCCTGGTGCTCGTTGTGGGCTCAACCAACAGTTCCAATTCCAATCGGCTGGTGGAGGTCTCGCGCAATCTGGGAACCATCGGCTACCTGATTGACAATTCCCAGGCCATAGACCCAGCCTGGCTCGAAGGCGTCAATACAGTTGCCGTGACGGCCGGCGCTTCGGCTCCCGAGGTGCTGGTTGCGGATGTAGTTAATTATTTGCGACAGAACGGCTTCGACAGCGTCGAGGAAGTCGAAGTCATGCCGGAGAACGTGCGCTTTGGCTTGCCGCCGGAAATTGTGCAGGCCATCGGCAGCGCGGCCGGGGCAGAGGCTGTGCCCGTAAAGTAATCGGGGCGCGGCTATCACGCATTTTGGAGTGTCCCGAAGAGGTTCTGAGGCGTTGGAAATCGCATGAGCATTCATCAAGCTAAGACGCAATTCGCGGCGCCCCGGTTTGGGCGGCTGGATGCTGACCTCGCAGAGGTGCAGGCTGCTATCGTCCGCTCGCGGGAGTTCCTGCTCTCCGAACAGCACCCCGACGGGTATTGGTGCGGGGAGCTGGAAGCCGATTCGATGCTCGAGGCCGACTACATCTATCTGCATACGCAACTGGAGAGTGGCGATCCGGGCCGGCTGCAGCGCGCACTCACTGAGATGATGCGCTACCAGAACGAAGACGGCAGTTGGAGCATCTATCCCGGCGGGCCAGGCAATATCTCGCTCTCGGTCAAGTGCTATTCCTCGGCCAAGCTGATGGGCGTTGGGGCTGACGATCCGCGTCTCGCCAAATGCCGTGAGTGGGTTCTCGAGCATGGCGGCGTGGTAGCCTGCAACACCTTCACGAAAATGTATCTCTGCGGGTTGGGCGAATACGACTACGATGCGGTGCCTGCCATTCCGCCGGAGATTGTTCTTTTTCCTCGCTGGTTCTACTTCAATATCTACGAGATTTCTTCCTGGTCGCGGTCAATTCTTGTTCCGCTGGCCATCATGTACGCCAAAAAGCCATTCAAGAGAATCCCCTCCGAGCAGGGAATCGACGAACTTTTTGTCGGCGGCCGCGTCAACTCCATTCTTCGCCTCCGCAGGGACCGCAGTTCCATCCTCTCCTGGCGCAATGTGTTCATTATTCTGGATAGGATCGCGCACTGGGCCGAGGCGGTTCACATTCGCCCCCTGCGCAGGCTGGCCCTCAAACAGGCGGAAAAATGGCTGCTCGCGCGCCTCGAGATGACGGATGGCCTCGGCGCCATTTATCCGGCCATGCTCAACGCCATCATCGCCCTGCGCTGCCTGGGCTACTCCGAAGACGATCCACAGGTGATTCGCGCCCGCGATGAGTTCGAGAAACTGGGCATCGAGGAGCCGGCCAACGAACACATGCGCGAGCCAACTTTTCGCATGCAGCCGGCCGTTTCGCCGGTGTGGGATACGGCGCAGGCGGTCTTCGCTCTGGGCGATGCCGGCGTCGAGCGCACTGACCCGCGCATGATCAAGGCTGCCGACTGGATGCTCTCCAAGGAAGTCCGCCACAAGGGCGACTGGGCTGTGAAGGTCCGCAACACCGAGCCGGGCGGCTGGTATTTCGAGTTCAACAACGAGTTTTATCCCGACACAGACGACACCGCGCAGGTGCTTCTCGCGCTGAACAAGGTGGACAATCCACGCGAGGGCTATCAACATCAGGTCGCGCAACGAGCCATCGAGTGGGAGTTTGCCATGCAGTGCAAAAACGGCGGCTGGGGCAGCTTCGACAAAGACAATACCAAGATGATCTTCCAGTACATCCCATTTGCGGATCACAACGCCATGCTCGATCCACCCACGGTGGACATCACTGGACGCATGTTGGAGATGCTGGCCGCCTACGGCCATACGCGCCAGGACAAGCGCGTCGAAAAGGCCATCAAGTTTATCTTCCGCGAGCAGGAGCAGGACGGAAGCTGGTTTGGCCGCTGGGGAGTGAACTACATCTACGGAACTTTTCTTGTCCTGCGCGGGCTTGACGCCATCGGCGTTGATCATCACGAGCCGCAGATTCAGCAGGCAGCCGAGTGGATTCGCATGGTGCAGAATGCCGACGGCGGATGGGGCGAGACCTGCGGCAGCTACGACGATCCCAATACGCGCGGGGAGGGCGTCAGCACGCCTTCGCAGACCGCATGGGCGCTGCTTGGATTGCTGGCCGCGGGCGACGATCGCTCCGACTCCATTGCCAAGGGCGTGCGCTGGCTGCTCACTCGCCAACAAGCCGACGGCAGTTGGGACGAATCGATGGGTGAGGGCGCAGTCAAGCAGAGCATTATCACTGGAACAGGTTTCCCCAGGGTCTTTTATCTGGCCTACACAATGTATCGCCAATATTTCCCGTTGATGGCTTTGACCAGCTACCAGCGGACAATGGAACGCGCCGCTTCATAAGGGCGCTGGAGGTTATGTCAAAGATGGCTATTCCTATTTCTCAGATGGGCACGGTCGCCGCGTATGTGTTGAAGAAGAGGCTCAGCGGCAACAAGCGCTACCCGCTGGTGCTCATGTTGGAGCCGCTCTTCCGCTGCAACCTGGCCTGCGCGGGCTGCGGTAAGGTGCAGTATCCGCCCCACATTCTGAAAAAACAGCTTACGCCCGAAGAGTGCTTTGCCGCGGTTGAGGAGTGCGGCGCGCCCATGGTTTCGCTGCCCGGCGGTGAGCCTCTGCTGCATCCCAGGATCGTAGAAATCGTCAACGGTCTCGTCGAGCGCAAAAAATACGTATATCTCTGCACCAACGCGCTCGAACTCAAGCAGCGGCTGCCGGAGTTTGCGCCGTCGAAGTATCTCACCTTCTCGGTGCACCTTGACGGCCAGCGCGAGCACCATGACTTTTCCGTTTGCCGCGAAGGCACCTATGACATCGCGGTCGAAGGCATCAAGGAGGCCGTCCGCCGCGGCTTCCGCGTCACCACCAACGCTACATTCTTCGACGGAGCCGATCCCGGCAGCGTCCGCGGCTTCTTTGACGAAGTGATGGATATGGGCGTCGAGGGCATCGTGCTTTCGCCTGGCTACAGTTACGACAAAGCCCCTGACCAGAATCGCTTCATGGGACGGGCGCGCGTGCGCCGCCTCTTCCGCGCCATTCTCTCCAATCGCAAGCCCAATTGGAAATTCAACATGTCGCCCCTCTTTCTTGAATTCCTGATGGGCAAGCGCAACTACGAATGCACGCCGTGGGGATCGCCAGCTTATAACATCTTCGGCTGGCAAAAGCCTTGCTACCTGCTCCAGGAGGGCTACGCCGAGAGTTATAGGGAGTTACTGGAGACCACCAACTGGAATGAGTACGGCGTCGCCAGCGGTAACCCCAAGTGCGCTAACTGCATGGTCAGTTGCGGCTATGAGCCGTCGGCCGTGCTTGAAGGCTTCGGGTCCTTCAAGGGATTTTTGGCGATGGTGCGCGGCACCTTCTCGAGCTATCGCGACGAACACGCGTTGAAGCTCCTCAACGACCCACCCCCGCAGCCAAGTCTGGTGCAGATTGAGCAGCCCGAGCGCGCTCTCGAGGAGACCAACGCATGACCGCTGAAGTGCAGAAATACACGCTTGCGCAGGTCGAGGCCCTGGAACTGGCTCCCGGCGCGGAACACGAAAATCTGGAGGGCTGGGTTCCCACGCTGGCCACGGACGCCGACCTGCGCGACGCGCTCGAAAAAGCTGTTGACTATCGCGGCGATGTCACGTTCACTCTCAAGTCCGGCGAGCGCATCGAGGCTTTTGTTTTTAATTGCAAATCCGGTCCCACGCTGGCTGACTCCTGGGCGCAGTACTACACGCCCACGGCTCCGGAGAAGCGCAAAGTGGGCTACGCGGAGATCGCCAGCATTGAATTCACTGGCAAAGACCGCGCCGCCGGCAAGCATTGGGAAGACTGGGTGAAAAAATACAACGAAAAAAAAGCTGCCGGCGAAACCAATATCGGTCTCGCGCCTGATAAGCTGGACTAAAATTTCCGCGTCTGGCGCAGAAAGACAGTGCCCCTGTGAATACACCTCAGCCCAGCTTTCGCATCCTTGGCTTCGCCTTCCTTCTCCAATTCTTTGCCTCGCTCGCTGGCGGCCTCATTCTCATGATGGGCCTCGGTGTTCCCGGCGACACCGCCGCCGCCCTTCTTCGCATCGCCGCTCGTCCCTGGCTTCTCCGCGTCGACATCCTCGACGAGATGGTCGCTGTCGCCGGTGTCATCTGGCTCGGCGTGCTCCTTTACGAGGCTCTTCGCCCCTATGGCCGTGTCTCCGCACTTACCGCTTGCGCCCTCTACTTCCTTGAGGCTGTGCTCGGCGCCGTCAGCCGCCTCGCCGCCTTCCCGCTTCTCGCCCTCTCTAGCCAATTCGCCGCCACCCCCTCCGCGTCTCTTCTCGCCGAGGCGGATCGCGCCCTCGCTTCCATGAACTTCGGCTACACGCTCCTCTTGCTTGCCTTTTGTCCCGGCGCCATCCTCTTCTACTGGCTCCTCTTCAAGTCGCGCATCGTTCCTCGCGCTCTTTCACTCTGGGGACTCATCACGGTCATCCCCGTCTTTTTCGCTACCTTTCTCTCCGTCCTTGGCATCAACTTAGGGTTCTTCATCGTTGTTCCCTATATCCCCTTTGAATTCGTCATCGGCCTCTGGATTCTCATCAAGGGCGTAAAAACCACTCCTGTCTAGATATGAGATCAATCTTGATATATTAGTCTGGGAGTTGCGCAATGGAAGACGGCATCGAGGATGAGCAGTTACCCGAACCACCTACTCAAACAATTGAAGTCAATGCGGAGGGCGATGTGTCTGGATTGATGCCCGCACCGGAGCACGGCCACGGCCATGAGCATAGAACCGGCATTCCCTGGCTCGACGCTGTCATTGCCGCCAGCGTCGTCTTCATTTCGCTAATCTCGCTGGTTGTATCGATCGAGCACGGCAGAAGCATGGAGCGCATGGTGGACCAGAACCAAAAGCTGGTCGTCGCCAGCACTCTGCCTCTTTTGTCGGTCGCGTGGTGGGATCTTGACCCTGTCACGTATAAACCATTGGAGCGGTTGAACCTCCGCAATGACGGCGTAGGCCCAGCAATTATCGAGAGATTTGAGATACGCTACAAGGGCGTCGCTCAAACTTCCGATACGATATTGAGAGCTTGTTGCGCGCGGGATATGGGTAAAGGTAGGTATCAATCTTTCTTTGGCAATATATCGGGAACCGTTTTGCCGGCGCGAGATGCGAGAAACGTCATCACCATCAAGCCGCTTGGTTCTGACAATAAACTCCTCCAAGGTTTCGATAACGTCAAAGAGGATATCAGCTTTCGAGCCTGCTATTGTTCGGTGCTGGAGGAGTGCTGGGAGACGAACTTCGACCAAAAGCGCCCGCAGCCGGTCAAGGAGTGCAAGGTCTCGCCAGGGGACAAGCTCTGGTAACCGCGTAGTAAACTGACCACTGACCGCTGTTTACTGCTATGAAAGTTTTCCTCACAGGCGCCACCGGGTTCGTAGGCCACCATGTGGCTAGCGCGCTGGCTGGCTCAGGCGCAAAGCTTCGGCTCCTCGTCCGTAAAACCAGCAACCTTGCTAACCTCGAAGGCATCCCCGGCGACACGCACGTTGGCGACCTTGCGCGGCCCGAAACCTACGCACCGGCGCTTGCCGGCTGCGATGCCGTGGTCCATGTCGCTGCCGACTACCGCCTCTGGATTCGCGACCCCGCAGCCATGTACCAGGCCAATGTGGACGGAACGCGCGACCTGCTCAAGCTGGCCCGCGATGCCGGCGTCAAGCGCTTCGTCTACACCTCCAGCGTGGCCACCATGCACTTCCACCGCGACGGCACAGTCATCAACGAAGACACGCCGGTCTCGCTCCGCGACATGGTCGGCCACTACAAGCGCTCCAAATTTCTCGCCGAGCAGCAAGCCGTCGCCGCCGCCGAAGACGGCCAGCGCGTCATCATCCTCAACCCCACCACCCCCATCGGTCCCAACGACTCCAAACCCACGCCCACAGGCCGCATCTTCGTGGACTTCCTCAACGGCCGTTTTCCCGCCTACATGGACACCGGCCTGAATCTCGTCGATGTTGCCGAGGTTGCACGCGCTCACGTCTCCGCGCTGGCCAAGGGCCAATCCGGCCATCGCTACATTCTCGGCGGCGAAAATCTCACCCTCAAGCAGATTCTCGACAAGATGGCCGCGATAACGGGGCTGCCCTCGCCCACGGTCGAAATTCCCTTTGCCGTGGCCGCGACCTACGCGTTTTTCGAGGAGTGGATCACCGGTCGCATTCGCAAGCGCGAGCCGCGCGCCACGCTTGAAGAGGTGCGCATGGGCCGCAAGAAGATGTACGCCAGTAGCGCTCACGCGCAGCAGGAACTAGGCTTCCGCATTCTGCCCGTCAACCCCGCAATGAAGGCCGCGATTGAGTGGTTCCAATCCAATGGTTACGCGCCCAGAGTCCTGAAATGACCCGCATCGCCATCATCGCCGCCATGCCCGCCGAACTGAAACCGCTCACCCGTGGCTGGCGACACGAACGCTCGAACGGCGTCCATTTCTGGCGCTTCCGTTCCGCCGAGAACGAATGGATTGCCGCCTGCGCCGGAGCCGGCGTTGATGCGGCCACGCGCGCTTTTGCCGAGATCGAAAAATCCGGTCCGATAGACGAAGTCATCTCCACCGGCTGGGCCGGCGCCTTGCGCGAGGAGTTTTTGCCGGGCCACGCCTACGATGTCTCCACGATCATCGAAGCCCGCACCGGGGAGCGCTTTGTGGCCGCCTGTCCCCCAGATGATTGTTGTCTCGTGACCAGCTCGCGTGTCGCAGGTGCGGGAGAGAAAAAGCGTCTGGCCGCCACATACGAGGCCGCGCTGGTCGATATGGAGGCCGCAGGGGTTGCGCGGCTAGCCAAAATGCGCGGCGTTCCATTTTTTTGCGTCAAAGGAATCAGCGACGGCCCCTCCGACCAACTGCCTGATTTCAATAGCTTTATTTCGCACAACGGTCAGTTTTTGCTGGCCCGGTTCATCCTTTTGGCCGTTCTCCATCCAGGGTACTGGCCCGCACTGATGCGGATGGGCGAAAATAGTAGGAAGGCTGCTCGCAATATTGCGCAGTCTCTGCTAAATCTTCTGGATGAACGAGGGTCCGCAAGCAAGCGCAATGGCTACCCAAACCACCAATTCTGAACCAAGGCCCAATCCGCGGATTTCGCCGGCAATCCCCGCCTCCATGCGGGCCGTAGTCTATCGCGGCGTCAACGACATGCGCCTTGAAACCGTGCCCGTCCCGCAAATCGGCCCCGGCGAGCTGCTGGTCAAAATCGCTACGTGCGGCATCTGCGGGACCGACCTGAAGAAAATTCACACCGGCTCGCACTCCGCTCCGCGCATCTTCGGCCACGAGATGGCCGGAACCATCGTCCAACTCGGCGAAGGCGTCTCCAAATTCCGCATCGGCGAGCGTGTGATGGTCCACCATCACGTTCCCTGCGGCCAGTGCTACTACTGCCGCAAGCAGACATTCGCGCAATGCGCGGTTTACAAGAAGGTGGGCGCTACGGCTGGCCTTGAGCCTTCCGGCGGCGGGTTCTCTGAGTACATTCGCGTCATGGACTGGATCGTCGAGCTGGGCGGCGTGGTGCGGATTCCGGACGGCGTGCCTTTCGAGCAAGCGTCTTTTATGGAGCCGGTCAACACCGTCCTGAAAGGCGTAAAGCTGCTCAACCTTGCAGCGGATGAGACCGTGCTGGTTATCGGCCAGGGCCCCATCGGTGTGATGCTGGCCGCGCTCTCGCGCCGCACGGGAGCACGCGTACTCACTTCGGATTTATATCCTGAGCGCCATGCCATCGCCGCGAAATTCGGACTGAATGAGCCCATCCACGCGGAAACGGAAAACGTCGTCGAGCGCACACTTGCGGCAACCGAAGGCCGAGGCGCGGACGCGGTAATTCTGGCTGTGGGCGTCAATGCGCTTATCAAAACCGCTATGGCTGCGGTGCGCCCAGGCGGCAAGGTAATGCTCTTCGCCCAGACCCAGCACGGCGAAGCCGACTTCGATCCCGGCGCGGTCTGTATGGACGAAAAAAGCCTCATCGGCTCTTACTCCGCGTCTGCCGCCATTCTTGACGAGGTCGCTGATCTGGTTCTCGGCGGCTATCGCAACGGATTCGATTTGACTCAACTGATCTCGCACCGCTTTCCGCTCGAAGAGGCGGTTCATGCCATTGAGGTCGCTTCTCACCCCCAGGCCGACTCCATGAAGATTATGATTGAACCTGTGCCTGGCGGCGGCGCAGCGTAGGAGGAATCCGATGGCGAACACAGTGAAGTCCGTGATCCTCCGGGGCCGCAAGACCGTCGAGAATGTTGTCGAGGGTGGCCTGAATACAGTCGAGACGGTCGTTGGGGTGGGCCTGAATACCGTCGAGACGGTGGTTGTCGAAGGCCGCAAGAAGGTTGAATCCGCCGTCCATCAGGGCCGTGTGACCGTCGAGAACGTGCTTCTAGGCCGCACGACGATGAGGGCTGCGGTCCTGCACGGACGCGAGGACGTTCGCATCGAGGCCGTGCCGGTTCCAGAGGCTGGGCCCGGTGAATTGATCGTCAGCATAGGCGCGGCGCTCACCTGCGGCACTGACCTGAAAGTCTTCCGCCGGGGCTACCATGCACGCATGATCGTGCCTCCTGCGCTATTTGGCCATGAGCAAGCGGGAACCGTTGTCCAGGCTGGCGAGGGAGTCACGGGCTTTGCTCCCGGCGACCGCGTGGTCGCGCTCAACTCCGCCCCCTGCGGCCAATGCTATTTTTGCGCTCGCGGGCAGGAGAATCTTTGCGACGATCTGCTCTTCAACAACGGCGCATACGCTGAGTTCATTCGCATTCCGGCCCGCATTGTGGCCAAGAACACCCTCCGCATTCCCGACCATGTGCTGCTGGAACACGCGGCGCTGACTGAGCCGCTGGCCTGCGCAGTGCATGGATTTGAAGACTCGCGTCCGCATCCCGGAGACACGGTGGCCGTTATCGGTGGCGGCCCGCTGGGCTTGATGATTCTTCACGTGGCCGCTTTGGCCGGTTACAACGTGATTGCCATCGTCAAGCACGACGGGCAGGTCGAGGCCGCGCGCCAGTTAGGTGCGGCCCATGTGGTGCAGACCACCAACATTCGCAAGGCCATCCAGGAGACTCGCGCGCTGACCGAGAAGGATCGCGGTGTGGACATCGCCATCGAGGCCGTTGGCGTGCCGGAATCGTGGGAAGAGGCAGTCGAAATGGTGCGCAAGGGTGGGACAGTGAATTTCTTTGGCGGGTGCGCCGTGGGCACCCACGTCACGCTTGACACCAATCGCATCCATTATTCCGACATAACCATGCGCGCCACTTTTCATCACACTCCGGCCATGTGCCGCAAAGCGCTCGATCTGATCGCCGGCGGACGCTTCCAGGCGGGGGCCTTCATCACCGGCCACGCTCACCTCTACGAACTCAACCGCGTCTTTGAGAAGCTGATGAAGCGCGGCAGCGAAATCAAAACCGCCATTGTGCCGTGAGGCGAAGTCATGACAACGGAGACGGTTGAACCGAAGAACGAGACGCCCGGCACGAAGGTGCCGCCTCTGGACGAATTGCTTGCCCGTGGTTGGGCAGCTTTGCCCGCCGACTATCGCATCCCTGATGTCGCGCCGACGCTCGAAGAGGCTCAGGCCTGGTGCAAACGACTGGCAGAGTCGCACTACGAGAACTTTCATGTCGCCTCGTGGTTTTTGCCCAAAGATCTGCGCCCGCATTTTCACTCCATCTACGCTTACTGCCGCGTCTCCGACGATCTAGGCGACGAAGTGGGCGACCCCGACCAGGCTCTTGCGCTGCTTGATCTCTGGGGCCGCGAGCTTGACGCCTGCTATGAAGGCCGCACGCGTCATCCCGTTTTTGTCGCGCTGGCAGAGACTATTCGCGACTGCTTCATTCCCAAGGAGCCGCTAGCCGATCTGCTCGTGGCCTTTCGACAGGATCAGAAAGTCACGCGCTTCGACACCATCGACGACGTTCTCGCCTATTGCCGCTACTCGGCAAATCCCGTTGGGCGGCTGGTGCTCTATGCGTGCGGCGAGTCGAATGAAGAGAACTTCCGCCTCTCTGACGCAACCTGTACAGCGCTGCAGTTAGCCAACTTCTGGCAGGATGTGCGCGAAGACTACGCCCGGGGCCGCATCTATATTCCGAAAAACGACATGGAAGTCTTTCGCGTCAACGAAGCACAGATTGCCGAAGGCATTGTTACGCCTGAGTTTCGCGGCCTGATGCGTTGCGAGGTCGATTATGCCCGCTCTCTTTTTGAGCAGGGACTTCCGCTGATCGGCAAGGTATCTCGCGACCTGGCGCTGGATCTGGACCTCTTCAGCCGTGGCGGCCTGGAGATTTTGCGCGCCATCGAGCGCCAAGGCTACGACGTGCTCACCGCGCGGCCTGCCATCTCGAAGCGCAGGAAACTGGCGCTGGCCTTGCGCGCCGTCAGTGGCAAGCTGCTGCCCTTTCTGCGTCTCGGCAGCCGGATCTGAGGGACGGCGTGACCCAGGCAATCCAATCGAACGAGCTCACACTGGCCGAGGCCTACACTGCCTGCCGCGCCATCGCGCGCAACGAGGCAAAGAATTTCTATTATGCCTTCGTCGCGCTGCCCGCCAAGCGCCGCAACGCCATCTGCGCCATCTACGCCTTCATGCGCCGTGCCGACGATCTGGCTGACGACGAGTCTTTCTCCCGCGACGAGCGTCGCCGCCGTTTAGCCGCGTGGCTGGCCGAGTGGCGCAGCGTCTCCGCCGGCGGAGTTACTGTCGATCCGGTTTTTCTTGCCGTGCGCGATTGCACTGCGCGCTTCCATATTCCGCTCGGACTTCTGGATGAACTGGTCGCCGGCGTCACCATGGATCTAGATCGATCCGCAGTTGCTGGGTGCCCCATCCTTTCCGCGCCTTATGCGGAAAGGGTGGGAAACGACGCGCCCGACACCTATTCCACCTTCGCCGATCTCTATCGCTACTGCTATCTTGTGGCATCGGTCGTCGGCCTGGTTTGCATCCGCATCTTCGGCTACTCCGACCCACGCGCTGAGAAGCTGGCCGAAGAGACCGGTATCGCCTTTCAACTCACCAACATCCTGCGCGACGTGGCTGAGGATGCGAGTCGCAATCGCGTCTATCTGCCGCTTGAGGATTTGGCGGCATGCAAAGTCACATTGGATTCGCTGGTGCATCGTCCGCCTGGCGCGCCGCTCGCGGCAAACGAGCGCGAACTGCTAGCGGCCATCGCCCAGCGCGCGGAAAAGTTCTATCAATCCGCTGAAGCGTTGCTCCCTTTGATTGACCGCGAGAGCCGCCCCGCACTTTGGGTGCTGGTTTCCATTTATCACGGCCTACTCAGGCGCATCGAAGAGGCGGATTACGATGTCTTTTCGAATCGCGCCAGCGTACCAATGCCGCAAAAGCTTGGCATTCTGATTGTTGGTTTTGCGCGTATGGGTTTAGCGCGACTATCTAATTGACAAAGGCTTCTCGTTGATCGGTTCGTCACAAAATTCGCAGAAGTCCGTCACCGTCATCGGCGCAGGCGTAGCCGGCATGAGCGCGGCCTGTGTCCTTGCCGAAGCCGGCTTTCGCGTGCAACTCGTCGAGCGCCGCAGCTATCTCGGCGGGCGTGCCAGTTCCTATCTGCATCCGGGCGTTAATGAAGTCATCGACAATTGCCAGCACGTGCTCTTCGGCTGCTGCACCAATCTCATCGGCTTCTACCACCGCATCAGCGTGGCGGATCGCATTCACTGGACGCACGAAATGACGATGATCGAGCCGGGCGGACGGCGCTCCGCGCTTAGACCTTTTCGATTTGGTCCGTTCACAATTCCAGCGCCATTGCATGGCGTGCCCAGCTTCCTCGGCGCAAAGTCTCTCTCGTTTGCCGACAAAATTTCGCTTGGCCGGGCCATGCGGGCGATGATGAAGCCTGACGCGCTCATCGACACGCGTGAGTCTCTCGACGCGTGGCTCCTCCGGCACAAGCAGACCCAAGGAGCGGTCAATCGCTTCTGGCGATTGGTAATTGCCAGCGCCTTGAATGCGGAGCTTGATTCGATTGCCGTGCCCTATGCGGCCAAAGTGATTCGCGAGTTGTTTCTGAATTCAGCCGAAGCGGGCAGCATGGGAATGAGCACGGTTCCTTTGAGCGAACTCTACGCAGGCGTCACGCCTTTCATCGAGCAGCGCGGCGGTCGGGTGCTGTTGAACACGGCCGTCGAGGGCGCGGCCTGGAATGAAGAGACTTCGCAGTGGCTGATTTGCACGCGCACCGGTGAGCTGCTTTCCGATTACGTTATTCTTGCTTTGCCGTTTGAGGCAACGCAGAAGTTATTGCCGCACCTGCCCGACGAGGAAGGCGCGGAAAGGCTGGCTCGGCAGATTGAGCGCCACGAGCATTGGCCCATTTGCAGCGTGCATCTGTGGTTTGACCGCGAGATCACCAGCCTCGAACACGCGGTGCTGTTGGATCGCGAAATTCACTGGATGTACAACCAATCGAAGCTGCAAGGGCGCGGCGGTAACTATATAGAGCTGGTTGTCAGCGCCACGCGTTCCTTTGCAGCCCTGCCGCGCGAAGCCGCGATCCAGCAGGCGCTCACCGAACTTGCGGAGTTTTTCCCAAGTGTAAAGGAAGCGAAGCTAGAGAAGGTTGCGCTCATCAAGGAGATACACGCGACCTTTGGCGTCCCTCCGGGAATCGATTCCGCGCGACCCACGGCCCTCTCGCCTTGGCCGAATCTCTTTCTTGCGGGCGACTGGGTGCAGACGGGTTGGCCTTCGACGATGGAGAGCGCGGCCCGCTCCGGACACGTGGCAGCCGAAGCGCTTGGCATGGAAGCCGAAGTGCCGCTCAAGTGCTATGAGCACGATATGAAGCCGCAAGGCCTGATGCGGTGGTTATAGGGAGCAACCCCTGGCCCCTGACACCTTGCATTTCAGTGCGCCAGCAGATAGACCCCGATGCAAACCAGCACGGCCGAGGTCCAGCGCCGCCGGTCTACATTCTCCTTGAGAAAAATCTTTCCCGCGATGGCGTTGGTAACCAGCGTCAAAGATGCTGATGCGGGAGCCACCAGGCTCAGGTTCAGGTGGTTCAGTGCGAAGAGCAGGGCGAAGAAGGCCAACGCAAGGAAGCTCACTCCGGCAAAGAACAGAGGGCAGGTGAGAACGGCGCGAATGGCGCCCTTCATTCCCGAGTGGGCGCGAATCTCATCCAGGTCGCCGATAGATTTCATCGCCGCCGCAGTCAGCACTTCGCCGGCAGTCGAGGCAAGAATAATGGCCGCGATCATCGCTGCGGAAGCCAAGAAACCAGGTTGAGGAACAGGGTAGAGAATCGTCATCACGCCTGCTCCTTTCCTATAGCTACTGGTTCTACGACGGGCGCTTTCGCCGCCGGTCGCTCTGTCAGCGATGGTCCTTGCGCCACAAACCCCACGCCCACGGTGATCAGAAGAATCCCCGCCCAGCGTTCCAATGAAATCGGCTCATGCAGCCAGAAGCGCGCCAGCAGCGCGACAATCACATTGCCGAAAGCCGTAGCGGGCAGCACAAATGTAAGATCAGCCCACGAAAGCGCGGTCAGATAACTGGCGAAAAAACCGATGAGAAGCGCGATGCCCGCGCCAATCCAAGGAGTGAAAACTGCGGCAATGAGCGTGGCAGGATGCGCCAGCGTAATGTCAGGCAGTCCCGTCATTCCGCGCGAAAGGCAGGTGTCGCCCAGCGGAGCGCATAGGGAAACAAGTCCCAAAATCATGTATTGGCGCGGCGAAAGTCTTTCATAAGACATGGGTGATTCGGTCCTGACGATTGGACGCGGTTTATGGTTCGTGGTTTCCAAGCCCTGTGGCAGGAAACAGAGCGCGGGATCTTGTATTCCTCCGCGCTCTACTCAAAATAAGAAGACCATTTGAGGTTTGCCCGGAGGAACCTATGCGTTCACAGGCGTTGGCGGTTCCACTGGTTTGCTGCGCGCCGTCTTCACCATCTGGTTGCGCTGCGAGCGCAGTTTCAGGAAGGCCTTGGCCTCGACATAAAGCCGAGGCAGATCGCGATTCACAAACGCCTTCCAGACCACGCGGAATGCAGCCCTGGGCCGGAAGTAATATTCGTCGTAAAAGCGATGCACCATCTCCAGCACGTAATCTGTTGGCAGGCCGGGGTACTCGATATGCGCCATCTGGTGGCCGCCCTCGTCGCTCATGGAAGTGGCGTTCTTGATGAATCCATTAGCCTTGGCGTAGTCGTAAAACTCAGTGCCCGGGAATGCGTGAGCGATGGAGACCTGAATGGTTTCCACGTCCAGCGTCTTGGCAAAGTTGATGGTGTTGCGAATCGATTCCTTCGTCTCGCCGGGCAACCCCAGCACAAAGTCTCCGTGAATGGCCAAGCCAAGGTCGTTGCAGTCCTTGGCGAATGCGCGTGCGCGTTCCACGGTGGCGCCCTTCTTTATGTTCTTGAGAATCTGCGGATCGCCGGACTCAAATCCCACGATCAGCAGCCGGCAGCCCGCCTCTCTCATCGCTTTCAGCGTCTCGCGGTCGGTGGTCACGCGCGATGTGCAGCTCCATGTCAGTCCCAGCGGCTTCAGCTTCGCGCACAACTCAATGGTGCGCTGCTTCTGAATGTTAAAGGTGTCGTCGTCAAAGAAGAACTCCTTTACATCGGGGAAGTTCTCCTTGGCCCAGGCTAGCTCGGCGGCTACATCATCGGTAGAGCGCTTGCGCCATGCGTGCCCGCTAAGCGTCTGCGGCCACAGGCAGAAAGTGCATTGCGCCGGGCAGCCGCGCGTGGAGTAGAGCGCGATGAAGGGATGCAGCAGGAAAGGCACGTTGTAGCGCGTCACGTCGATATCGCGCTTGTAGATTTTGGTCGCCCAAGGCATCGCGTCCAGGTCTTCCACCTGCGGACGGTCGGGGTTGTGCATTACTTTGCCGTCCAGCTTGTAGCTGATGCCGAGAATCTCGTTGAGCGGCTTGCCCTGGGCAAACTCCACCACCGAGTAGTCAAACTCGCGGCGGCAGATGAAGTCCAGCTCCGGGCACTCGTTCAGCGCGCGGTCCGGGTCCGTGGTCACCGGCGGGCCAACAAAGGCGATGCGAATCGACGGATTGGCCGTCTTGATGGCCGCGGCCAGCATCTGATCGCTCTTCCAGCCTATGGTCGAAGTGAACAGCACTAGAAACTCGTAACCCTTGCAGATCTGTATGGTTTCCTGCGCGGAAACGTGATGCGGGGAAGCATCCAGCAGGCGCGAACCTTCCAGCAGTCCAGCCGGATACGTCAGCCACACCGGGTACCAATACGATTCAATCTCGCGCGTAGCCGGCCAGCGCGAGCTCGCGCCACCGTCAAACTTCTCGAACGAGGGCGGGTTCAGAAACAACGTCTTCAAAGGCATAGTCATCCCCTCTATTCTAACATTTCGCCATTTTTTGGGTTCCGGCAGGTCTTGCTGAGGATTTTCTGCCGCCGGGCTTACTTTGCGTGCAATTCGCCGAGCCAGTCTTCCATATGGCCGAGCGCGCGGAGCAGGCTCAGCCGCGTCTTGCTCAGGTCGAATTCCGCGTCGAGCGCGTCTTGAAATTTCTGGCGTTCATCGATGCGCGCCAATTGCTCCGCCTTTGGCGTCAGTTGCGGTTGAGCGCCCGGCCCACTTCCCGAACCGTTGCCCAGTTCCAGTTGTGCCAGCACGGACTTGAGCTGCTCATTGGCAATCTGCTGCTTCAGCGTCGCGATCTCCGCTTGCGTGCCAAGTTCGCGCAAGCTGCCTGTCAACGTGGCAATCTGAATCTCATTTTGGCGCTGGGCTTCTTCCGCCTCCACTGTGGCACGCAGAGCTTCAGCCGCAGTTTCCTTGGCCTTTGCACGAAGCGCAAAGTCAAAAAACGGAATCGTGATCTGGATGCCGAAACTGACGTTGTTGGGCGTGAAGCTCCTGTAGTATGCGCTGTAGTTGTTCAGTTCGTCGGAGTCGTAGTTGTACACGGCCCCGAATCCGATCTGGGGCCTGCGCCACGCAAGGTCGTCTCCCCTGGCCTGGAGCTGCTTGGAGCGCGCGAGTGAACCTGCGGCGTCAATTGCGTGGAGCCGGTGGGGCGCCTCATTAGCGGTGACGGCCGGAATCTCGGGGATACTGGAGCGGTCCGGGAGGATCGAGCCGATAGGCATGGCGGTGAGAACGGCAATCTGTTTGGTGAGTGTATCGGCGCGGGTTTCAAGGTGAAGCCGCTTCAGTTTAAGCTGCGCGGCCGTGAGACGGGCTCCGAGGAGATCGAGCGTGGGATCAACTCCCGCATCGACGCGCTGCTGCTCGATCTTGACAAAATCGGCGGCGAAGAACTCCTGCTGTCGGGCGGCTTGCAGTTCTTGGTTGACCGTGTCGAGCTCGATGTACGTGTTGGAAGCATCGAGAGCAACCTCTTCGCGGGCATCCTTGAGTCGCAGATTGGCGGCGTCAATCCCAGCACGCGCCGCATTGATGTACTGTCGCTGCGAATAGCTGAACACCAGCGATTGCATTGTTGCGCTTCCAACGGACGGCTGCCCTGTAGGAAAGCCATGAGAATAACCGACATTGGAGCCGATCACGAAATTTGGAATATACGCGTCCTCAGCCTGGCCGAGCACAGCCTGTGCCTTTTGCAGATCAGCTACGGCCAGCCTGACCGCGCTCGAATTGCGCTGCGCCAGGTCTACCACCGTGGCCAGCGAGACCTGAGCCGAAACCAGCGCCGGCGCGCCCGCCATCGTCATGCCGATAAGCATCAGCGCCCAGCACTTCACCGGAATGTATTCGTTCCTCACGTGCGCTCAACCCTTCAGTACTTCAGATCCTGTGCCGGTTTGTACTCCTGCGCCAGAGCCAGTGCGGCTGCCCGTTCCCGTTTGGCCGCTGCCGCATCTCCCAACTGTTCCTTCAATTGAGCCAGCCACACATGCGCCACAAACGCCGGCCCTTCTTCGGTCTTTGCGCTTCCGGCCAAATACCTCTCCAACATTCTCGCTGCCCGAGCCGGGTCGCGGCCGGTTCCCCGTAAAATGGAGGCTCCGTTGTACAGCGTTACGCCCGCCTGCCTGTCTCGTTGCGCCGCGCTTTCTCCGCTGCGCACCGCGGATTCCATCTCCGTCCAGCGCTCGCGACCTCGATAGAAGCTGGCCAGCGCAATCCACTGACTCGCAGGATGCGCAGACACCGCAATCGCCTGTTTGTACTCCTGCTCGGCTGTGCCGTAGTCCTTGCGTTGCTCGGCGATTCGGCCCCGCAGCACGTGAGCGCGCGCGGGATCGATTTTGTCCAGTTCCGCGGCCACCATCTCAGACTTGCGGATGCCGCCGCCCACCACCTCCGGCGCCGAAAAGTAAAACTCGCCCAAATCGGTGAGCGCCCCGGTGTTGCGAGGATTCAGCTTTACCGCCTCTTCAAACTCAGCTCGTGCCCTTTTGGCCAGCGAAAACGCGCTCAGAAATGTAGCCTTGCTCGCTCTTTGGCCCAGCGCCCGTGCAAGCCACATATGATCGTCCGAGCTCTGCCCGTCCAGCTTAACTGCCTGCTCGCAGTCATTCGCGGCTCTATCCCATTCTTCCAACATGTATTCCACGCGGCATCTCAAGTTATAGGCTTCTGCCTCGCCGCGCGGTTGGGCCAGCAGCTCAAGCGCTTTGTCCGCCTCGCCGGCTTGCAAGGCCGCATTAGCTTGGGCAAGCTGTTTATCCTGGCTATGCGCGGGTATTGAAAGAGCCATGGTTGCCGCCAGACCCAACCCCGCCGTTATGAGCAATGCCGACGCTTTCACCGCACAACCTTGATTGGAACAGCCTCCTGCAAGGGCTGTCCGCTTAGCGTGCCGGTTGCCACCAGGTCTCCGGTTTGGAGTCCGGAGAGAATGGCCACCTGGGTCAGATTGATGGTTCCGGTCGTCACAAAGACCCTCTTCAATTCGCCCTTTTCCACCTTGAAGACATAGGGCTTACCATTTTCCACGCGCAGCGCCTCGCGCGGCACGCTCAGCGAGTTTGGCTCGCTGGAGAGAGTTACCGTCACGTTCACGTTGGTGTCCGGCAGCAGGTCGCCGTCCACATCGTCAATCTTCACCAGCACCTCGCCCACGCTGCGTGTGCCCAGGTTGATCACCGTCACCGGCGTGCGTTCGATGTGTCCGTTCCAGATGCGGCCCGGCTTGGCGTCCCACTTGATTTGAATCTTCTGTCCAACTGCAAGGCGCCCAATCTCCGGCTCGTCAAAGTAGGCCCGCACCCGCTCATGGTGCAGGTCGGCCAATTGGAGCAGCATCTTGCCCCCTTCGACAAACTCCGTGGGTCCCGCATCCAGGCTGTAAACAGTCCCAGTCGCCGGAGCGCGCACCACCGTTTCCGCCACCACTTGCCGCGCAGCCGCAAAGTTGGCTTCCGCGTCCGCCAGCGCCGCGCGCGCGCGCGCTATCTCCGTCGGCGAATAGCGGCTGTTCGCACTCTGATCCGATGCCCGCAGATTCACTTCCGCCGTATCCAGCCGTTGTCGTGCCGCCGCCACCTCGCTGGCTGACGCTGCTCCGGTCGCATTGAGCTTGTTCAGCGCATCTAGATCCCGGCGCGCGCTATCGCGCTCAAGGCGCTCGCGCATCACATCGGCCGCCGTTGCCTGGCGCTCTTGCTGCGTACCGTTTTGAGTCACCGCTTCCAGCGCTGCCTGTGCGTTTCTCACGCCGCTCTCGGCCGTAGCTTCGCGGGCACGCGCCTCCACATCGTCAAGCACCAGCAGCACCTTGCCTGCCGCCGCCTGGTCGCCCGGCTGCACATATACCGCCCTGACCGTGGTCGCTATCGGGCTGTGAACCTCAAAATTCATCTCCGGCTCAACTCGGCCGTTGGTGCTGATGGTGCTCACCAGTTGCGCGTCTGCCGCCGCCGCTACGCGCACTTGCATCCGGTCCCTGGTAAGGGCACGCACCGTGAAAAAGACGACGATCAGGAGGACAGCCGAGCCCCTCCAAAACCAGAGGCGGGCTGTTTGCTTTCTATCTTGAATCATTCAGGCAACCAGAGACAGTATATAGGACTCGGAAACCCTCCCTTGGACGCAAAGTCTGTCAGCAGAAGAGAAATCAGGCCGATCAACACCGACGTTCTGACCTCCAATCCCCGGCGCCAAAGATTGGAACTCCGACACTTCGCCTCGTACAATCGAATCCATGGCTTCAGAACCGCGCTACACCGACGATCACGCCAAGGCCGGACTCGATTTCGCCTTTCCCGCCATCGAAACCTGGCAAAACCAGTTTCCGGGCTACGAAATCCTCATCGACAACCCGGAGCTGACCTCCGTCTGTCCCAAAACTGGCTTGCCCGACTTCGGCCTCCTTACTATCCGCTACATGCCCCGCCAGCGCTGCCTCGAACTGAAATCGCTCAAGGAGTATCTCTTCTGCTACCGTAATCTCGGCATCTTCCAGGAGAACATCGTCAATCAGGTTCTGGAAGACGTGGTCAAGGCTTGTGATCCGGTCTGGGCCGTGGTCCGTGGCGAATTCCGCCCGCGCGGTGGCCTCGGCACCACCGTCGAAGCGCGCTGGCCAAGACCCGAAAAATAGATGCACACTGCCATCCAGCCCGCGCGCCCTCGCATCAGCCCCGCTGTGGCTACGCTGTCGCTGCTCATTGCCCTCAACTTGCTCAACTACATTGACCGCTATATCCTGCCCGGCGAACTCTCGCTGGTCAAGAGCGAGTTTCACTCCACCGACCACCAGATGGGCGCGCTCACCACGGCCCTGTTCATCTTCTATATGCTCGCCGCGCCATTGTCCGGCTGGCTGGGCGACAGGCTGAACAAGAAGCAACTGTTTGTATGCGGAGTGGCCCTGTGCGTCATGGCTGCCCTGGCTCTTCACGGCAATTGGATACTGTTTATCCAACTCGGCGCACTGGCGATCGTTTTGCTCATCGCCTATATATGGTTTCAGCCCGCGGCCGCGCGCCTGCCTGACCGTTCCTCGCGCAAGGCGCTCATCATTTTTGGCGCCATTCTCTGGAGCCTGGCCACACTAGCCACCGTCTGGGTTCACGACTATTGGACTTTTTATATCCGCCAGGCTTTCGTAGGCATCGGCGAGGCCACATTCGGCATCTTTGCTCCGGCAATCCTGGCCGATTTCTATCCCGAGCGTGAGCGAAACCGCATCCTCTCCATCTTTTACTCGGCGATTCCAATCGGCGCGGCCCTCGGCTATCTGGCGGGCGGGCAGTTAGGCACGCTCTGGGGCTGGCGCGCACCATTCCTTGTCTGCGCCATTCCCGGCCTGATTATTGCGGTTTTGTACGGCCTTTGGGGCCATGAACCCGAGCGCGGCGCCAGCGACTGCATGGAACAGACCGTCAATACCACCACTTTTCGGGGGCTTTTCCGCAACCCGGCCTATTTGTCGGCCACCTTCGGACTGGCAACCCTCACCTTCGCCATGGGCGGCATCTCCGCCTGGGTGCCCGAATTCCTGCACCGCTCCGCCGGGCTTTCTGTTGCCAAAGCCAGCCTGGTCGTAGGAGCCATCACAGTCGTCGACGGCATTCTGGGAACCCTCATCGGTGGCTGGATTGCCCAGCGATGGCTGCGCACTGACCACCGCGCTCTCTACCTGCTATCCTTCTGGAGCGTCGCTCTCACGCTGCCCTTCGGGGTTTTGCTCTTCTTCGGCCCGCCTGCCTGGGCCATCCCGTCGTTGCTTGTCGCCGAGTTCTTCCTTTTCCTCAACACCGGGCCGCTCAACGCCGCCATCGTCAACTCCGTCTCCGCGCCGGTCCGCGCAACGGCCATCGGCCTCAACTTCTTCAGCATCCATTGTTTCGGCGATACCTTTTCTCCCCAGATCATCGGCGCCATCTCGGACCACTCCAACCTGAGCATCGGCCTCGGCTCGACCCTCGTCTTCTTGGTCGTCTCCTGCGTGATTTTATGGAAAGGCGCGCGCCATGCCCCGCCCATGGACGACGTAGACATCTCGGTGCTCGAAGAGATTGCCGAGGCAGTTTTTGCCACGAAGGACGACTCCGACGACGCGCCGCCTACACGGCTAGACGACAACGGAAACACCACAACACTGTCATCCTGAGCGAATCGCAGCAAAGTCGAAGGACCTGCATTTTGCTTTTCGGGTTGGTAATAAAACGGGTGCCCCACCCTCGCCGCGTCTTTGTATTTGCGGCTAGGGTGGGACACAACGAAGCCCCGTGCCCCATCCATGCGACTTTTTTCCTGTCGCATGGATGGGAGAGCACGAAGCTCACTTCACCGTTGCAAGGTCTCTTTATCCTTTGTATTCATAAACGCCCGCCGTCCCCCTTGCGAGCGCAGGTTGGGGTCGTTGATCGGCGGCCGGCTCTCATCCGCGCTGAAACCGCGCGCCAGCAGCGGATTGGGTTTGAACTTCGGCGGTCCGCCATAGAACTGCCGCGCATGGCTCAGCACCATCCCCGCCCGCCCATGCATCGGCCGCACAATCCCCCGAATTTGCACATTCATGTTGCGGTACTTGCTCAACTCGCCCACTTCTTCGCGATCCTCCCACAGGCTCACGATAGTGAACTTGCACTTCTCGTCTGTCGTCTCCGGCGTGCACACATCCAGAAACCGCGTCCCATCCGGCAACTCCACTACGTCAAAAATGTGCGCGGTCACGCACACATCCTTGTTCAAAAGCGCAGTGGCTTCATCGGCGGTCACGCACGACTTCTGCTTGCCGCCAAACGCCAGCGCGGGCAAAATCGCAACAAGAAACACAACGCACCCCATTCTGCGTAGAACCACGGCAAATCTCCAAAGAGGATTTCCGCAATCCTAACGCGAATCAGCCGGGAAGGGAAGTGACCTGGGTTCCGGTAATGAATCAGTTCCCAGCCTGCTGGCTCTCGATTGAATCGTTGAGCATGAAGTGATCGAACACCCGCTCAGCAAACCATCGGCTGCTCGTCCATTCGGTAATCGTTTCGTCGGATTCCTGGTCGGCGAGCGTGAATTTCTTGATACTTTTCAGCTCATCACACGCCAGTCTGATCTGGTTCTCGAATTCCCGATACTTGCCTGACCAGATCTTGTGATAGGTGGAATAACCATCGTACTTGTAGCCGCAGTTCCTGTTTAGCCAGCCTGAAACTACCGAATCAAAGATAACGACCGGGTTACGAAACCTCATCCACAGAAACTTCGATGCTGCCGACAGAGGGACCACTCCGTATATCCCTCCAAGAACCCTTGCGAAGGACTCAACCTTCGTAACAACGTCGCCGTCTTCTGGAGGCTCTGTTTTCTGCAGCGCATCGTAGGCAGCTTTGAGTCTGCAATCTTCTCCAATATCCCTGAGCGTTCGGGCCACACTGTAATATTTTGAAACCTCGACGAGACATTTTGTTCCCGCTCCCGCTGACGTCTCAAATCTTTTTGCAAATGCCAAAATGCGATGAAATTTAGAGTCCTCCCGCAGCCACTCATCAAGGTAAGAATTCGCAGCATAATAGAAGCTGTTCGGCATCCCCCACCCCAACCCGCTTTCGCGGCACCCCCCAAAAAACTTCCCGCTCTACACCCGCTGCCCGTAGTGGCTCTCCACATAGTCATCGAGAATCTGCTTGAAATCCGCCACAATCGTATCACCGTGCAGCGTCTTCAAGAGCTTGCCGTCCATATAGACCGGCGCTTTCGGTTCCTCAAACGTGCCCGGCAAACTGATTCCAAGATTGGCGTGTTTTGATTCGCCCGGCCCGTTCACCACGCAGCCCATCACCGCCAGCTTCAGCTCTTCCACGCCTGCGTACTTCTTCCGCCACTCCGGCATCGAGACGCGCAGGTAGCTCTGAATCTGCTCGGCCAGCTCCTGGAAATAAGTACTCGTCGTGCGCCCGCAGCCAGGGCAACTCGTTACCTGCGGCATGAAGCTGCGGATCCCCAGCGATTGCAAGACTTGTTGCGCGGCCAGCACTTCTTCCGTCCGGTCGCCGCCGGGCTTGGGCGTCAAACTCACGCGAATCGTGTCGCCAATCCCGGCCAGCAGCAGCGGCGCAAGTCCCGCCGTCGAGGCAATCAGCCCCTTCGTTCCCATCCCCGCTTCGGTCAGCCCCAGATGCAAGGGATACTCGCAGCGCGCGGCAAGGTTGGTGTACACGTCGATAAGGTCGCGCACCCCGCTCACCTTGGCCGACAAAATAATCTGGTCGCTTCGCAGCCCGTAGTGCTCGGCGGCGGCGGCCGAGTCCAGCGCGCTCCGAACCATCGCCTCCATCATCACCTCGCGCGCCGGCAAAGGCTGCTCCAGGCGGCTGTTCTCGTCCATCATTCGCGTCAGCAGAGATTGATCCAGCGAGCCCCAGTTCACCCCAATGCGCACCGGCTTCTGGTTCTCGACGGCGCACTCCACCATCACCTGAAAATTATCGTTATCCTTCTTGCCAATTGACGCGTTGCCCGGATTGATTCTGTATTTAGCCAGCGCGCGCGCCGTCGCGGGAAATTTCTTCAGCAGCAGGTGGCCGTTGTAGTGGAAGTCGCCCACAATCGGCACCGTCAGTCCGCGCTTTTCCAGGCCCTCCACAATATGGGGAACAGCCGCGGCAGCCTCTTCGTTGTTCACTGTGACGCGAACGATCTCCGACCCCGCCAAAGCGAGTGCCGCAACCTGCTCGATTGTGCCCTTTATGTCCGCCGTGTCGGTGTTGGTCATCGATTGCACGACGACCGGAACCTCCCAGCCCACGCGGACCTGCCCGATCTTTACCGTCCCTGTTCTTCTGCGCCGAATCTCAGCCATACATATATTTTACTCTGAGCGTCGCCGTCGTGAAATCCCGCCTACTGCTTGTTCACATCGACGTAATACAAATCTGTCGCCACCTGAAATTCATCCCTGGTAAGCGGAGTCTTCATCCACTGCCACCGGGTCGTCGGATGAATGATCTGCCACGCCCCCGGCTTGCCCACGCGCACCGGCATGGCAAAGTTATCTTCATCGGCGCGCCACTTATACATCACCATCCCCGGCTCTTCGCCAAACAATAACTCCAGCCGCGGAATCCGTGCATGACGCAGATACTGGTTGAAGATCGGCGTCAGGTTCATGCCGGTGTGCTGGTTAAAGTAGGCCACGACGTCTTCGGTCATGACGTTCTGATACTTGAAGTGCTGATAAAAGTCGTGCAGCAGCGGCCACCATTTTGCATCGTCGTTCACCACGCTGCGCAGCGTATTGATCATCAGAGCGCCCTTGAAGTACTGATCCTGGTCAGGCTCTTCATTTATGCCGCGCTCGGTGATAATGGGTTGCAGGTTCTTGACCTTCGGTTTGTCGCCGTTCAGGTATTTGATTGCGTCAGCCTTGCCCCAGCGGTATTCCACATACAAGCCTTCGAGATAAGTTGTCCATCCCTCATGAATCCACATATCCGAGGGATCTTCGGCCGTGATGCTGTTGCCGAACCACTCGTGCCCGCTCTCGTGAATGATGATGAAATCAAAACGCAGGCTTATTCCAGTGCCCGTCCAGTCGCGGCCCATATATCCGTTCGTGAACCCGTTGCCATAAGCCACCGCGCTCTGATGTTCCATGCCCAGGTAAGGCACTTCAACCAGTTTGTATCCATCTTTCTCGAAGGGATACTCACCGAAGTAATGTTGAAACGCTTCCAACATCCCTTTAGCCTGCGCAAACTGTACCTTCGCTCTATCCAAGTCTTCGGGCAATACATAAAAATCCAGCGGCAGCTCGCCTAACTTATCAGAAAAATGCACATAACTCCCAATATTCAAAGCAACATCGTAGTTATTAATCGGATAACTGACGTGCCAGTCCCAGCGCGTATAGCCATCGCCCAGGTCAGTCTTGCCCACAAACTTTCCGTTCGACACATCCACCAAGTCATTGGGAATGGCGACGCTGATGTCCATGCTCTCCACTTCATCGCGCCATTGGTCCTTGTTCGGCCACCATACGCTAGCGCCGTCGCCTTCGCAGGCGGTGTTGATCCACACGCGCCCTGCGGGGTCTTTCTTGAAGGTCATACCTCCAAAGCGCCCAATCTCCACCGGATGTCCTGAGTAATAAAAATCAATAGAGTAAACCTGTCCCGCGTGCAGTGTTTGCGGAAAATTCACAAAGACCGCACCCGAGTCGCGCTCATACTTGAGCGGCGTCGCGCCCATGAGGATCTTGTCGATATTGAATGTCTCGCGCAGATCAAGCTGAATCCGCGTGCCGTCCTTGAGCATTCTGAAGCGAATGGTATTCTTGCCGCTGATGAACTGCTTTTCCGGATCGACGCGAATGTCGAGGTGGTAATAAAGCAGGTCGTTGTTGGCGCGAAACGGTCCGTAAGCCCCACGCAGTATCGCCGCCCGCGTAGGCGGTGGAACAGTCGCATCATTCGGCCTTGCAGCGGGTCTCTGCGCGGCAACAAGAGCGGCTTTGTGTCTAGGAGTCAGTTGTGCGGTCTGTGCAAAAAGTGAACCCGCAGCCATTACGGCGAGCGTGAACAGTCCACACGAAAAAGTCCGAAATCCAAAAAATCGCATAAAGCTATCCTGTCCCCAATCCCTGTTTCTAAATCAATTCCACGCCCCACAGATCATGCAGATGCAGTACGCCTTCAACCTTGTCTTCAGCATCTACCACCACGAGCGAAGTAATCTTGCGCTCCTCGAGAATCGCCAGCGCAGTGGCGGCCAACTCCTCCGCGCAAATCGTCCTCGGGTGCGCGTTCATGGCTTCGCCGGCCGTCCGGCTCAGCGCCGCGCCGCCCTCGCGCTCCAGCAATCTCCGTAAATCGCCATCGCTGATCACGCCGCAAAGCCGTCCTCGCTCCTGCACAGTCGTCACGCCCAATTTCTTCGACGACATCTCGTAAATCACATCGGTCATGGGTGTTGATGAGCTGACTACAGGAACGTCATCGCCCATGTGCATCAGGTCGCGCACCTTGGCCAATTGCTTGCCCAGCTTGCCGCCAGGATGCAACTCGGCAAAATCTTCCGCCCGGAATCCCTTGCGCAAGCTGACAGCGATAGCCAGCGCGTCGCCCAGGGCCAGCATTGCGGTGGTCGAGGCCGTCGGCGCCAGGTTTAACCCGCAAGCCTCGCGTTCCACGCCGCAATCAAGAGCCACGTCGCTGGCCTTAGCCAGAGTCGAATTCTGATTGCAGCAGAAACTCACCAACGCATCGCCCTTGCGCTTGAGCGTGGCCAGCAGGCGTAGAATTTCCTCCGTCTCGCCGCTGGCCGACAGCGCCACCACGACGTCGCCCGCCATCAGTACGCCCAGGTCGCCATGCAACGCTTCGGCCGGATGAAGAAACAAGGCCGGCGAGCCGGTGGAGCTGAGAGTGGCGGCAATCTTCTGCGCAATGATTCCGCTCTTGCCCATCCCCGTGACCACCACGCGCCCGCGCTCTTCGCCGCAGCGCAAAATCAACTCGACGGCGCGGTCGAACGCGGTAGCCATCGGCCCTTCAAGCCGCGCCGCAAGGGCCTCCAGTGCGGCCGCCTCGGTGCGCACTAAAGCTGCCGGCGCAGGTGCGTGGTCCGGTTCAGAATTTGCGTTGGAACGGGGCTGTCTTCCTTTGTCGCTCATCGGTTATTGATGGTATCAGTTTCGCCTCGTATGCGGTTGGCCCGTACAATATAAATCGAAGAGGCGAATCCGCGTGAAGCGCAACACATTGGTTATTACTGCCGTTCTGTTCATCTTGGCCGCGTTTGCCTGGGCCGGATGGGCCAATTGGGAGTACCGCAAGCAGGCCGCCGAGCGGCTTCTGGCCTCCACTGCGAAAGCTGAACTTGTTCCGGCAACCGGCGACAGCGACAACCCGCTTCAGTTTCTGCCAGCTCTCCTGGGCAAGCCCGCGCCGGCCTTCACGCTCGAAGATCTCAGCGGCAAAAAGGTCTCGCTGGCGAGTTACAAAGGCAAGGCGCTGGTAATCAATTTCTGGGCCACATGGTGCGCGCCGTGCAAACTTGAAACTCCATGGTTAGTCGAGCTACGCAACCAGTACGCTGCGCAGGGATTTGAAGTGCTCGGAGTCTCAGCGGATGACATCGACCGCGGAGACCCGCAAAAGCTGAACGAAGAAAAGCGGGCAATCGCGCATTTCGTTCAGGAGATGCACATGCCCTATCCGGTGCTGATTGACGCCGACTCCATCAGCCGGCCTTACGGCGGGCTGGACGATCTGCCAACTTCCTTTTTTGTTGACCGCGACGGAACCGTGATTGCCGCGCAGATCGGACTGACCTCAAAGGACGAAATCGAACGGAACATCAAAAAATCACTTGGAATTGTGAAGTAGTGGAGTTGGCGGAGCTAGCGTCGCTATGACGGGAAAAGACGAATGATTGCAGGAAAAATCGTAATGCGCATCGCACTCGCGGTTGCTTTGACGTTGTCTTTCGCGTCGGCGCAAGCGCCGCGGTCGTTGCTCAATGAGCCCGCACACTCCGCGGCAAAACCTGCCGCCGTCGCATATCTTTACCCCGAGCAGATCACCGTTCCCTCGGGCAAGCCCACCACAATCGCGCTGCACTTCCGCATCGCGCCGGGACTGCACATCAACTCGCACACGCCCAGAGAAGACGAACTCATCCCCACTGTCCTCACCATTCCCGACGGCTCCGGGGTGCGCCTCGAAGCAGCCGTCTATCCGCCCGGCGCGGACTTTACGCTGCCCCTCGATCCCAAGACAAAGTTGAGCGTCTACACCGGCGAGTTCATCATTCAGGCGCGCATTGTAGCCGCGTCCGGCGAACACCTGGTCGAAGCGAGGCTCCACTATCAGGCCTGCGACAACAACGCCTGTATGCCGCCCAAGACGATTACGGCAGCAATCGATGTAATCAGTAACTGAGCGCGCCGGACCCAGTGCGGTTCGCATGATTTCCCCCTGCCCTGCTATGGTGTTGCGCGGAGGCTTTTTTCATGCGAACGGGAATGATAACGGCGTGTGTACTTACGATTGCGGTTCTGGCGACAGTGGTCTCTGCTCCACTCCTCGCTGACTCTTTGACAGTGAAAACCGCGCAAGGCAAAGCGCACGGCAAGACCATCAACAACGGTCAGGTAAAGGCGTTTCTCGGCCTGCCTTATGCAGCGGCGCCGGTCGGCGCTCTGCGCTGGAAGGCGCCCCAGCCGCCGGCGAAGTGGAACGGCGAGCGCGATGCCACCAGCTACGGCGCGCACTGCGCTCAGAATCACGCCTTCGATGACCTGGTCTTTGAAGACAGCGGCCAAAGCGAGGACTGCCTTTTTCTGAACGTCTACGCGCCCGCCTCTTCCCAGCCAAAGAGCAAGCTGCCCGTGATGTTCTGGATTCATGGCGGCGGCTACTTCGCCGGAGCAAGCTCCGAGCCGCGACACAACGGCGACTTTCTCCCCCTCAAAGGCGTGGTGTTGGTCACCATCAACTACCGGCTTGGCGTCTTCGGTTTCCTGGCTACGGCAGATTTGGCAAAAGAGGCCAACGGCGCGGCAGGGAACTACGGCCTGCTCGACATGGTGGCCGCGCTCCAGTGGGTCAAGGCCAACATCAGTCAATTCGGTGGCGATCCAAACAATGTAACCATCTTCGGCGAGAGCGCCGGCTCTTTTGCGGTCAGCACGCTGATGGCGTCGCCCATGGCCAATGGGCTTTTTCACAAGGCCATCGGCGAAAGCGGCGCGGCATTCGGTGGCGCGTTGCCCACCGACTCTCTTGATGCACGCGAACAGAAGGACGGCGCGTGGGTGGCCTCGCTGGGCGTCAAGTCGCTTGAGGAATTGCGCGCCCTCCCGGCCACAAGAATTCTCGATGCGGTCAAGAGCAAGCAGAGCGGTTTTTCGCCGGTGATTGACGGCCGGCTGCTCACCGAGCCTGTGCCGGAAACATACGCCGGCGGAAAACAGGCTCATGTGCCGCTGCTGGCCGGCTGGAATCGCGACGAGGGCAGCTTTGTCACCCAGCATCCTCTTACCGCAAAGGGGTTTAAGAGCTATGCGTCCGCTCTCTTCCAGGATCGCGCTCCTGAGTTCCTTAAGCTCTATCCCGCTGACACAGACGCGCAGGCGCTTCGCTCGGCCATCGACTACGCGGGCGACACCTTCATCGCATTTGGCACATGGAAGTGGATTGAAGCGCACAGGCGAACCGGTGACTCACCCGTCTATCGCTATCATCTGGAGTTAGCCGCGCCAGTCAGCAAATACCACCCCGAATCCTTTGCCTTCCACTCCGACGACATCGAGTACGTCTTCGGCACGCTCGACACCCGGCAAGGCGCAGTTTGGCGAGAGGAAGATCGCAAGCTGAGCGATCAGATGATGAGCTACTGGACCAACTTCGCCAGAACCGGCGACCCCAACGGCCCCGGCCTGCCCGCGTGGCCGATCTATGGCAAAGACGACTCGCTCATTCACCTCGACAGCACCATCACCTCCGGGCCAGACACCGAGCGCCAGCGCTACGAATTTCTGCTCAAAGGCGTGTCGGCGTTCCATTTCTGAGCTTGATGGGAGCAGCATTGACACAAATATGGCCGTTCAAAGGCGGCCATATTTGTCTCGAACAAAGATGATTCTTGGAAGACTCAACGTGCAATCCGCGCAGCTGTCTGCTTATTCGATGACAGATTACTGGTTCACTCCCGCAGCCGCGGCAAATCCGGCCGTCACCACCGGAGGAAGCGTACTGGCCGGAGGCGGCTCAGCGAAGTTGGCGCTCTTGGCGTTGATCGCATTCGAGTAATCGGGGCCGAGGCCGAGCTTTTTCAGTGCTCTGGAATCCGGAGTCAATTTTGTCTGCCAGCCCTGGTCGGCCTGGTACTTTTCCATCGCTGCCTTCGTGGTCGCGTCCCACTGCCCGTTGGCCTCGCCGCTCATGTAATGTTCGCGGATAAGGGCCTGCTGAATCTCACTCACTCGGCCCGGCTCAATAACCTGCTGGCCACGCTGCCGCCCTGCTCTGGAGTTCCCTTTACGTCCGTGATGCTTCGTATGGCGGCTGGCGGCGGAAACGTGGCTGCTGGTGGTGGAAGTGTGATGCACCGCTGTGGAAGTGTGATGCACGGTGGTGGTGGCATGATGCACGTTAGCGGAAGTGCGATGTGTGGTGGTGGAGGCATGATGCACAGCAGTGGCGCCAAAGGCCGTTGATGCAGCCAGAGCCGCGAACAGTACGAATGCAAGGCTTGTTCGAAAAGAAAGCACGCTGATTCCCCTCTAATAATGCAGCTTCCACACAGCCTTGCGTAAGAGCTTAGTCAATCCTCAGCACCGCGGCAAGGGAAAAATCGATTTAGTTCCTCAAATGCAAGCAGGTGAGCAAAGGGGCGCACAAAACAAAAATCCGCTCATGCGCCCTCAAAAAAACGCTTAAAGCGTTCCACCCACCAGGTTTATGCCCTCGTCGGGATGACGCGGGTCCATGATTTCAAAAACCACGTCGTCACCCGATTTGAGCTTGCTCGCAACCGCATTGAACTCTTCTTTGGTGCGAGTAGGCTGCTTGTTGACGCGCACAATCACCAGTCCTGGCTCAAGCCCCTGCAGGTCGGCATACGAGCCGGAGCGCACCGATTCGATCACTACGCCGGGAGTATTCAGCTTGGCCGCAGTGGCCGGAGAAACCTCGCGCACCACCACGCCCAGCTTTACCTCGCCTGGGTCGCCCTTTTCGTCTGTGTTTGCTTCCGCCTGTTGCTCGCCCACATCGGCAAAAACCTTGTCGCGGTCGCCGATGGACACCGTTGTGTCAGCCTGTTTGCCGTCCCGCAAGTAGCCCATGCGTATGCTGCTTCCGGGTCTGCGGCTGGCAATCTCATTCACCATATCGTCGCCGTCCTTTATCGAGCGTCCGTCGATGGAGAGAATAATGTCACCCGCCTTGAGACCGGCCTTTTCCGCCGGTCCGCCCGGCTGCACCTGCTGCACCAGCACACCGTTCTTGAAGCCGTAAACGCGATTCACTGCGCCCGAAAGCCCCTGATTGAAGCGGATGCCGATTGAGCCGCGCACCTTCTTGTGGCTGGGGCCGATCAGGTCGTTATAAACATCCACCACGGTATTCGACGGCAACGCGAATCCGAGTCCCTGATAGCCGCCCGACTGCGTATAAATCGCCGTGTTCACGCCGATCACTTCGCCGTTCATGTTCAGCAGCGGTCCGCCGGAGTTGCCCGGATTGATCGCCGCGTCCGTCTGGATGAAGTGCTGAAACTGCCCGCCCACGCCCGGCTCAATAGTCCGATTCTTGGCAGAAATAATGCCCGCCGTCACCGTCTGCGCCAGCGCGAAGGGGCTGCCAATCGCCTCCACTGAGTCGCCTACCTCGGTCGCGTCGGAGTTGCCCATCTGCACGGTCGGCAACGGTGAGCTGGTGTCGATCTTGATTACCGCCAGATCTGTCGCCTTGTCCGTGCCAATAACCCGCGCCACGCGCCCCAGGTCCTCATTGTCGGGATCGGTCGAAAGCTTCACGTAAATCTGGTCGGCCTTCTCAATGACATGGTAGTTTGTGATGATGTAGCCCTTGGGATCGACAATGAACCCCGAGCCCAGCGATTCATGCACTTGGCCGTCGTCTCCGCCCTCCTGATCGGGTGTCTGCCCGCCGAAGAAGTGGAATAAGTCTCCCCAGTTTTGCGGTCCCTGCTGCTGCGGCTGGTCCTGATCCTGCTGCTGATCGTTGTCGCCCGGTGGCTGCGGAACCGGCTGAACGCGCCCATGGAAGTTACGCTTGCCCTTGCCCGTGGCCTGTTTGGGCAGGGTTCGCGTGTTGATGTTCACCACTGCCGGACCTACCAGCTTGGCAATCCGCACAAACTCGTTGGGAGGCACCGCGGAATTCACCACCTTCAGTGGCGTGGCGTCGGTGCTCGAGTTCTGCTGCTCTTGTCCGCGAACTCCATGCGCGGCAAAGGAGCCGCCCACAATGGCGGCCGAGAGCGTCGCAAGCACCACAAACGCAGAAGTAAGACGGCGCGAGCGCAGCCGTTCCAAAAGGGATTTCATCAATTTCTTTGACCTCGTTGTGTGACCAGCCTTCCGGCTAGCCCATTCCAAACACCATCTTCAAGTATAGTCAGCCTTGCGCAAGCCCGCTTTCTCGCCTGCTCCAGCGAACCTTCTACTCCATATAGACGCGCCCCAGCCTATTCAGACGCAGAAACTCACACCCGCCACTCATGAGAAACTAGATGTGTAGCTATTCTCAGGGGCTGCCCAACTCGATCCATCTGGTTCCGCGCGCTCCAAAACCTTGCTTGATTGAACTCATGCATCACCTTAACTTCACTCGCCCCGCCGTGCCAACGCACCGCCACGGCCCGCATACAGGAACCCGAAAGAATGATTAGTGTCAGCAATGTAACCATGCGCTACGGCTCGAAGGTGCTCTTCGAAGACGTGAGCGTCGCCTTTGTGCCCGGCCGCCGCTACGGCCTCACCGGTCCCAACGGCTCCGGCAAGACCACCTTCATGAAAATCCTTACCGGCGAGCTCGACGCGCAGAAGGGCAACGTCGTTCGCCCGCGCAAGCTGGGCGTTCTGCGCCAGGATCAGTTCGCCTTTGACGCCTATCGCGTCATTGACACCGTCATCATGGGCAACAAGCCGCTCTGGGCTGCCATGGAAGAGCGCGACCGCATCTACGAGAAGCCCGAGCTGACCGATGCCGACGGGATGCGCCTCGGCGAGCTCGAGGGCGTCATCGGCGACGAAGACGGCTACACCGCCGAATCCGACGCCGCCGTACTCCTCGATGGTCTCGACATTCCCGAATCGATTCACGAGCGCACCATGGGTGAGCTCCAGGGCGGCCAAAAAGTCCGCGTCCTGCTTGCCCAGGCTCTCTTCGGCAAGCCCCAGGCCCTCCTGCTCGACGAGCCTACAAACTACCTCGATCTCGACTCAGTTCACTGGCTCCAGGACTTCCTCTTGAACTACGATGGCACCCTCATCGCCATCTCTCACGACCGCCATTTTCTCAACTCGGTCACCACACACACCGCCGACATCGATTACCAAACCATCATCACTTACACCGGCGGATACGACGAGATGGTGATGGCCAAAACGCAGATCCGCTCCACTCTCGAATCGCAAAACGCCCAGCGCGAAAAGAAGATCGCCCAGCTCAACGACTTCATCGCCCGCTTCTCCGCCGGAACCCGCTCGTCACAAGTCACAAGTAGACGCAAAGAGGTCGAGCGCCTGCAAACCAACGACCTTGCACGCTCCAACATCGCGCGCCCCTACATCCGTTTTGACCAGTCGCGGCCCAGCGGCAAGCACGCGCTCGAATTCAAGCACATCACCAAAATCTACAGCGATCACAAAGTCATTGACGGCTTCGGCGCCAACATCCTGCGCGGCGAGCGCATCTGCCTCATGGGCCGCAACGGCGCCGGCAAAACCACCCTGCTCAAAAGCCTTCTGAGTAACTATCCCGGCTTGGCCGACAAGGACTTTACGCTGGACTCCGGCTCCGTCTTCTGGGGTCACGAAGCGCAGATCGGTTACTTCCCGCAAGACGTGGGCTCAACCATCGAGCACGGCCTCTCGATAGCCGAGTGGCTCCATCGCTGGAACCCCGCCGCCCATGTCGAAGAAATTCGCGGCATCCTCGGCCAAATGTTATTCAGCGGCGAAGAAGGCGAAAAGCAAACCAAGGCTCTCTCAGGCGGCGAACAAGCCCGCCTGGCTTTTTGCAAGCTGATCCTCACCAAGCCCAACATACTGATCTTCGACGAGCCGACTAACCACCTCGACCTCGAAGCCATCAACGCCCTCAACATAGCTCTCCAGCGCTACGAAGGCACGGTCTTGCTAGTAACTCACGACCACGACTTAATCGACGAAGTAGCCACGCGCCTCTGGGTCTTCCACGAAGACGGCATAGAAGACTTCCAGGGCCCGTATGAGGAGTGGAAGGGCAAACACAGCTAAGCCACTGAAAACCTGACGGGAACTAAGAAATCTTCTTGCCAGGAAAATCCAGGTTGTGCAACAATTGCCTCCAGTTTGTGCCTTCTTCATTCCCCATTGATCTGAATCTGCTCACAGAGTATTAGTCCACCCGATGCACTAAGCGAAGAAGGCATGGAGGAGACACATGCGTTCTATCGTGCTTACCCGCCGAATCAGGCACTATGTAATCGTCTGCGCCGCCGCGTCTTTTCTGGCTGTTTGCGGCTGCACAGATCTGGGCGAGGTTACCCAGTTTGCCAAGGCCAGTCAGGATGTGGGAAAGACATTCTCCGCCATGGCAGATGGAGCCAAAACCTCGTGCAACCGCGCCAACAGTTTCATCAACGCGGAGAATAACATTCCCCCCTTAAATTGCGAGTTTTACGACCAGGTAAATCCTTCGCTCCTGAAGGTAAATGACGCATTGTTCAACTACATAGCCAGCTTGGGCGCCCTGGCCGCGGACGACCTCAGTAAGGTTCCCGGGGGGTTCGACAATCTGTCGGCTGACCTGAAGAAGGCCGACCCCAACATATCGACCGCTAACCAGACCAAAGCTACTGCGGCCTCAGGGCTGGCCAAGGCAATCACCAATATCTGGGCTAGCGGCTATCGGAAAGAAAAACTGTCGAAGATTGTCGGAGACAGCAACAACGGCGTCCAGGAAGTCACCGCCTTCCTTTCTGATTACGCCGCGGATAAGTTTCTGCAAACCTTCAACGAGGAGGAAAGACGCGAGCTGAGCTATTGCGACCTGATGAAATCTCCCACGGCTGAGCCGCTTGCCACCGATCTTCTCGCGAGAAAGTGCGCCGCCGACAAGGCACACATCGAGACCCAGAAAGCCGCCGTCAAGAAGTACCAGGATGCGCTCAAAACGATCGCGGAGAGTCATAACAAGCTTAATGAACAGCGTGGCAACTGGAACGCCGCGCAGCTTTCGAAGGATCTTATCCCCGGAATTGTTGATTTAGGAAATGGGGCAGTGTCGATAAACAGTGCGTTCTAGGAGGATCGAAGATGCAATGGAGCCCGCTCGACCTGAAAAACCTCGCGGCCGTGTATGACGACATGGCGGATCAGGTACTGAATTTCCGCGTGAATAATGGCAGCACGCTCTCACAAACGCAAAAGAATCAGTTGACCCAGTTATTCGGACAACTGGATTCTCAAGGCGAGCAACTTGAGAATGAAGCGTTAAAAGGCGCTCTCGTGGACATTGACTCTGCTGTCGTCGATTTGCAGAACGCAACCCACGACGCTAAAAGTGCGCTAAAAACAATAACCACCGTTCAGAATGCGATCTCCATCGCAGTGGCTGCGGTCGGCTTGGGCACAGCGTTGCTCAATCCGACTCCTGGATCGATAGCCGGGTCGCTTGACACATTGGTGCAGGCGATCAAAACCGCAAATACGAAGCCTGCCGGGGACGCCAGCGCGGCCGCTCCGAAAGCCTCCTGAACGCGGTATAGAATTGCGCCGGTTGACCCAAATTTAAGCGAGCCACAAGTGTCTGGGCGCAAGGTCCTTCGCTTGGCCGGGGTTCCAATGGATTTGGGGTCTCAAGCGAGCGGTGTTTGCTCGCAGGGGGAAGAGGCAGGTTTTCGTCCATTGGGCGGCTGGTGGCCCAGGGCTGGATTTTCAAACCTGGGATTTAGGAACCACAAACGGCCCGGAGCGGTAGGCCGGGGATTTATCCCCGGCAATAAGCCGCCATTTCGAGGAAGGGGTTTTAACCCTTGAGGGTTGCCTTTCCTTCCTATCCGAACTCACTGGAGCTCAACCCCATCCAACCTAGCGGGCATGAGGTTGAGCCGATCGAGAAGGCGCGGCGAGCGAAGCGGCTACGCAGTGTTTGCGGTGTCGAACTTTGTGTAATTGTCGAGGTATTCTGTGATGGTCAGATAACATTCGCAAGAGGCCTCTGTAAGCCCAGGGACGTCGAGAATGCGAATTTCTCCGCGGGTGTAATCGATAAGTCCCTTACGCTTGAGAATACCGGCTGTAGTAGAGACAGTGGGACGGCGAACCCCAAGCATGTCCGCGAGAAACTCATGTGAAATCTTGAACGTGTCGATGTGCGCGCGGTCCGCACAGAGGAGCAGCCAGCGGGCGAGTCGCTGTTCGAAGTTGTGTTTCGCATTGCATCCGGCGGATTGCATTGCCTGAACGAGTTGTGCCTGAACATAGCGCAGAGTTAGAGACTGAAAGTAGCCGCCAAGGCGGAACTCTCTTCTTGCGTCCTCCACGCGGCAGCTATAGCCATGGCCGGCAATCTGGGTGTAGACGCGATTCAGGCTTTGCTTTGTTCCCATCAAAACTGAGACGCCGATGACCGACTCATAACCGAACATCCCTACTTCGACCTGAGACCCATCCTTGAATGTTGTCGTCATCGACGCCATTCCCTCTTCAAGAAAATAGAGATTATCGATCGAGTCGCCAGGGTTTTCGATTTCGTGTTTCAGCTCGAATATGACCGGCTGTAAACCAAGGCGCGCAATGATGTCCCCGTCCAGAGCCTTCAGAAGAGTGTTCTTAAAGCCGTTCGTTTGCAATGAAATCCTCACTTTCAGACAAAACCCTATCATAAATTTATATGCGCAAAGCTCATGATGCCTGACAAAGTTCAAGCTATGTAAGATACCGTACAAAGTTTCTTATGATTACGTCAGACACCGTACAAAGATCTTTCTGTTTGTGTCAGAGACCGTACAAAGACCGCAAGACTAAGAGAGTAGAATTTTGTAGGTCCTTTAATCTTCTGTTTCGAGGTGAGAGGTATGACGTTTGATCTCGCCGCATTTCTTGAAGAAGCAGGTGTGGGCCGAAAGCTCGTCCATTTGCAACCCAGGGAGACCTTTTTTTCGCAGGGAAGTTCGGCTGACTCCATCTTCTATCTGCGGAAAGGCCGCGCAAAACTCACCGTCGTTTCGCAAGATGGCAAAGAAGCCACGGTCGCGTTGATCTCCGCCGGGGACTTCATTGGAGAAGAGTCGCTGGCGAGCGTTGGCGGGCTGCATTTGGCCACGGCCTCAGCCATTGAAATCTGTACGGCCCTCAAGATAGCGAGGGAGGAGATGATTCGCGTGATGTACAAGGAGCACGCCCTCTCCGAAATGTTCCTGAAATTTCTACTCACGCGCAGTATGCGAGCTCAGGCCGATCTGGTCGATCAGCTTTTCAACTCCAGCGAGAAACGCTTGGCGAGAATTCTTCTGTTAATGGCCGAATTCGGCGAGCCCGGCAAACCAGAACATCTGATCCCTCCCATCACGCAGGAGACTCTGGCAGAGATGGTCGGCACCACCCGGTCTCGCGTCAGCTTCTTCATGAATCGCTTTCGCAAACTCGGCCTCATCGAATACAACGGCCGCATCCGGGTCCATAAGGCGCTGCTCAATGTGGTTCTGCACGACCAATTCCCAGAGCGCAACCCCGAGAGACCTCCCGGTTCGGCTACCCCGCGTGTTCGACCAAAACCGGCCAAACGCGCCCTCGATGCAGGTGGCCCAGATCTCTGAGAGGCAAATTGACCAGGAATCCTAGTGACCCTGAGCCTGCCATGAGCCGAGTACTCCATTTTTCGCTTGGCCGAGGCCCCAGCGAGCGATTTTTGCTCGCTGGGTGAAGGGACAGGTCTTCGTGCGTGGGGTGATCGGGCGAAGGGTAAGAGACCACAGACTTCCTGCACTCGTCCTCTTGCCGCCTCAGCGCACCTTCTTGAAATCGAAGGTCGCAAGATTCATCTGGCCTTCGGTGAGGATGTGGACAGTGAGTACGCTCTTGCCTGCAAGCAGCTTGATCTTGGCAATGCCGGGCGCAAGGTTCCAGTGGTGCCACTGCCGCCAGGCCAGCGGATCGTTGCCGTCGTAGGTGCTCACAATGGTCAGCGGCCCAGTCGCCGGCTCGCCGTTGACATCGAGAGAGATGCTGCCGCCACGGTTCGATGTATAGAGCAGGTCCGCGGAGTACTCGCCCGCCTCGGCCACCTGCACCGTCAAGTTGAACCACTCGCCAGGAGCGGTCCAGCCCACATAAGGCAAATCTACCGGGGGCAAAACCTTGTCGTATGGGTTGTCATCCATCTGCGGGTCCCTATTGAACTTGGTGTAAGAGGTGCTCAGGCCGTCGTTCATGCGGAACTCATTCAGGTAGGTCCCATCGGCTGGGTTCAGTTCGCCGCTGCCGTGGTTCTTGGCGTCTGTGTTGTGGTGGGCCACGCCCTCGACGCCCAGATCGAAGTAAGCGCAGAGCACTTTGCCGGGAATCTGCTGCGCTCCGCCGTGATAGCGACTGTCGCTGAATGGCGTTCCTTTGTAGTTTTTCAGGAACTCTGATTTCGAGCCGCAGATCGCCGCTGAGGCGCTCAAGATGCCCAAAGCAAGAATGGAACCAAGCCGAAATGCTTTCATCGGATACCGTCTCCAAAGATGGGATGCTGCGCGCGAGCGAAAATCCACGATCGTAATTGCAACCCATCGAATCATACGCGAGAAGGAGCAGATCGGGATTTCTGTTTTCCCGCTAGTGTCCTGAGTCTGAAATACGCAACACAAAACTGGCTGTCATTCTGAGCGAACGGGGCCCCGAACGTTTTTCAGTTCGGGGGTGGTGAGTCGAAGAATCTGCGGTTGTTCTTCCATGAACTTCAGACTCACCACACTAGGGAGAAAACGAAAACAGCCCATGACGGGTGGCCCGGGTCTGGATTTTCAGACCCGGGAATCCTCGAACCTCAACCCTCCGCCTGCTCCATCCATTACGCACCTTCGCCGCGGCTGTGGTCTTGCCCAATCGTGCTACTCTGGCAGTGTTTGCAGCCCCTTCCCCAACAGAAACCAGAGCGAGAGAACCATGCAAAACCGCAGCCTTGCATCCAATCTCGGCATTTACGCCTACGCCGCCGGCGCCATCTTCCTCGGCCTCCTCGGCCTTGCTTCCGGCGACTTCGCCACCGAATGGCAGCGCGTTGACCCGAATGTACACTTCCGCGAGCCGCTCGCCTATTTCACCGCGTTCATCGAGTTCGCCGCCGGTCTCGCACTCATCTGGCGCCGAACTGCTCGCGCCGGCGCTCTCACGCTCACCGTCGTCTACTCCGTTTTCGCACTTTTGTGGGTGCCCAAGATGCTTGAAGGCATGAGCAGCTACGATCCCACCGGAAACTTCTTTGAAGAGTTCTCGCTCGTCGCCGCCGGAGCTGTCCTTTTCGCACGGTTCTCACTTAGCGGCTCGGCCATCTCGCGCTGGGAGCCGCTCGTCGCCCGTCTCTTCGGCATTTCCGCAATCTCCTTCGGCGTCGGCCACATTTTCGATATGCCCGGCCTGGCGGCTTGGGTCCCTAAATGGATTCCGCCTTCGCAGGTCTTCTGGTGCTATGCCACTACCATGGGCTTCTTCCTCGCCGCCGCCGCCATCCTTTCGGGCATCATGGCCCCACTGGCCTCGCGTCTGCTGACCGCTGAGATTGTCAGCTTCGAACTCCTGGTCTGGATTCCTAAGCTCCTGGCCAGCCCTCATGACCATTTCATCTGGGCGGGTAACGCCATCTCGGTCGCCATCTCCGGCGCAATATGGGCCGTCTCCGACTCCATCTGCCAGGCCGCCAAACAATTCTCGCGCACACCCTGATTTCAGCCCAAGAAATCCCGCAAAGTCATGCAACTCAGCGCTAAATCCTGCCTTTTCAGCCGAATTTGCATTCACTTTGGCTAGTAACAAGCAAACTTTCGCCTCAAATTTCGCACCACTGACCCCGACAAAGCGCCTCCCAGGTTCGCCCACAAGGTCAACGGACCAACTTTTTGGAACCCCTTGAACGAACTTTTGCCCCCTGCAATCGAACCCCGCAAGCAAACTTTGTGCCCCCAAAACGCACCCTTTGGGCAAACCAAGGCGAGCCGAAATGACCGAGGCTGGTTGCTTACAGTTTCCCGTATCGCATTGCGATACCGCCCTCTGAAGGTGAGTCCCATCACATCTCGGAGGCCCTTTGCTGACTAGTATTTCAGCCATGAACGCTGAGACACTCATTCTGATTGCGCCATGCTCCCTTCTCGTGGGCGCCGCGCTCCAGATCTTAGCCGCAAGGCTTCTTAACGCACGGGCCAAGGGGATTCTGGCCTTTATCACCTGTCTGCCGGCCGTCGCTTCCGTGGTCGCTCTGGTGGGATGGACCAAGGCTGGCCAGTTCGTCGATCTGAACGTGCTTCACTGGGATGGCCCGCTCGCTCTTGTTTTCCACGTGGACGCCCTCAGCGTCCTCTTTGCATTGATGGGGACAGGCCTGGGCGCATTCGTGCTCCTTTACTCCATCGGCTACATGGCCCACGACAAGTCCGCCACACGCTTCTACGCGTCGATGCTGATCTTCATCGCAGGCTTCGTGGGACTGGTTTACAGCGCCAACCTCTTTTTCTTTTATCTCTGCTGGGAACTGGTCGGCTTGTGCTCCTTCAGCCTGGTGGGCTTCTGGTACACCAACCGCGAGGCGGTTGCCGGCGCGCGCAAAGTGCTGCTGATGACGCATATCGCGGGCTACGGCCTGCTGGCGGCCATCCTCGTGATCTTCCATCGCACGGGCAGTGCGCTCTGGACCGATCCGGGTGTGGCGCACGCTTTCACCGGCGGAGTTTTTGCGCTGATGCTGGTTTCGCTGGTTGCAAAATCCGTGCAATTTCCTCTGCATACATGGATTCCCGAAGCCATGGCCGCGCCCACTCCGGTGAGCGCGCTGCTGCACGCGGCCTGCTACGTGAAGGCCGGTGTTTATCTGGCTTGCCGCATGCACAGCTTTGGCGCATGGCCGGTGAACGGTGGGTTCGCCTGGGGCAGTGAATCATTGGTCTGGGTTGGCACGGTCACCATGGCCATTGGCGTGATGTACGCCATGGTCCAGACCGATTTGAAGCGCATGTTGGCCTTTTCGACGGTGAGCCAAATCGGCTACATGATGATGGGCATCGGCATCGGCACGCCGTTGGCGATTGCCGCGGGCCTGTTGCATTGCCTCAATCACGGATTCTTCAAGGGCGGGTTGTTTTTGACTGCCGGCTCGGTGCAGCACGCCGCTGGCACGCGCGACATGAACAAGCTCGGTGGCCTGGCGCAGAAGATGCCGCAGACCACGCTCTCATGGCTGATAGGCGTGGGCAGCATGATGGGCATTCCCCTCATGAGCGGCTTCGCCAGCAAGTGGATGCTTTACGCGGCGGCATTGCAGGCCGGATGGGCGGTTCCCGCCATGGTCGCCTGGGCAGCCAGTCTGGGCACGGTCTTCCTTGGAGCGAAGGCCACCAGCGCTGTCTTCCTCGGCCCGCTGACCGAGGCGACTAAAGACGCGCACGAGTCTCCGCCAACGATGGTTTGGGGCATGGGATTCATGGCAGCAGGCAGCGTCATTCTGGGCATTGCACCGCAGTTGGCGGTCAACTATCTGATCAATCCGGTTTTGGGCGCGCTGCAACTGAGCGCGGCGCAGGTGACGTGGTTTGGTCTCTCTTCGGATGCAGGCAGCTTCTCGACCATGGGCGGCCTGGTGCTGGCCGTGGTTTCTCTGGTTGTAGGCGGAGTAATTTACGTACTCGCCTACGCCTCGCGTCCCGTCGCGGTTGTCGGTGGCGCCGCGCTGGCTGGTGGCGGAATTTTTACCGGCGGCGAGCCTTTGTCAGACCAAGGTAGGCTTACAGCCGGAGATTTCTCCAGCATTTTCATGCAAAATTGGAAAGATTTTTTCCGCTGGACCGAGGTTGACCGCGTTTATCTTGGCGTTTGGAGCGGGTTGCAGGCTGCTTCGCGCGGCCTGGGAGTTGTTGTTAGTTGGATGGAGCGGCGGGCATCGGTGCTCGTTATCGTACTGGCCGCGGTGATACTTGCGGGCATTCGCTGGCTTCTCCCATCCATCGCGAACGTTCAAACTCTTCCAACGCCTCCCATGCCGGTGTTGCTGGTCCCGGCCTGCGCTGTGGCTGGGCTGGCCTTGATTCTGGCTGCACTTTCTCATGCGAAGAGCCGTTCTCTCGCGCCGTTGTTGATTCTATCCGGTGCGGCCGCCGTTGCAGGCTTGGTTGTTTCCGATCCTTGGCTCCAGCTTGGGCTTTTGGAACTGGGCGCATTCCTGACTGTGGCGCTGGTCTGGCAAAGCGCGAGAACGCAATCTGCAAAACTAACTTACCTCGCGGTTGTCGTACTATCCGCATTGTCCTTGGTTGGCAGCGACTTGATGCTGGATCGAGGACAGGCTGATTGGGCGCGGGCGTTGCTGCTGACCAGCGTTTGTATCAAGCTGGCTGCGGTTCCGCTCTTCTTCTGGCTGCTTACTCTGGCCGACGAAGTTCCTGCTGTGGTACTTGGCCTGATTATCGCCGTTGTCGATATGGCAGCTTTTGGCGAGTTGTACGTTGCCGCCCAAGCGTCTCCGGCTTCGCTCACGCCGCAGGGCTTATGGCTCGGAATCGCCGTCGTTACGTCGTTCTTGGCCGCTTTGCTGATGCTCACGCAGCGCAGTCTCAAGCGCCTTCTTGTTCTATCAACCGTCGAGGACATTGGCTTTCTGCTGTTGGGACTCGCGTCCTTGAACATCCTTGGACTCAAAGGAGTCGTCTTTGCAGCGGCAACCCACGCGCTGGCCAAGGCGCTACTCTTCATCTGCCTCAGCGGCCCCGAGGCCGACGGAGCGCTCGACGGCGAGCACACTGGTTTGGCCGCGCGTTACCCGGTCGCCACTTTTGGATTCTTGTTTGGAATGCTGGCCATGTTGGGCATTCCGCCGACTATCGGCTACCTCGGACGCTGGAGGCTCTACGAGACGGCGGTGCAGATTGGCTGGCCGTTGGCTGCCGTTTTCATTCTCTCGTCCATTTTTGCGCTTATTGCTTACACCCTGGCTTTGACCCGCATATGGTGGGGACCGACACATGATCCAACTCCTCCACCAGTTGATTCTCCGCCGCGAAAGGAGCCGTTCCTGCTGCAGGCCACTATCGTTGCGCTTGTTGTAATCGTGCTCGCCGCCGGCATCTGGCCGGACGCACTGCAACTGCTGCTTGGGGGTAGGCCATGAAGCTCTGGAATCGATTGATGTGCTACTGCCGACGCCGCAGCCCATGGCTCTTCCATATGAACTCGGGCAGTTGCAACGGTTGCGACATCGAGATTATTGCCAGTCTCACGCCGCGTTACGACGCTGAGCAGCTTGGCGTGCGGCTTGAAGGCTCGCCGAGGCACGCTGACATTCTCTGCGTCACCGGCCCTGTCACCCACAACGCAGTTGAGGCCATCAAGACCGTTTACGGGCAGGTCTACGGGCCCAAAGCGGTGATAGCCATTGGCTCCTGCCCTGCCACAACCAACGTCTTCATCGACAGCAGGACGCTGGCCGGGCCGCTCAACCTGCACATTCCGGTGGATGTATTTGTTCCCGGCTGCCCGCCTCGTCCCGACGCCATCATTCTCGGCGTAGCCAAGGCCGCGGAGATTCTAGCCGCGAGAGGCAACAAGCCGACTGCCGTCGCTTCCGAGCCCGAAGTTGTGGGTGAGTGCACCAACTGCACATGTTGTGAAGCCAACGCGAAAGAGGTGCAGGCATGAACATTCTCATTACATCCTTAGCTCGCCTGCTCATTTTTCCCGGCCTCGTTTTCGCCGTGCCCGCCGCATGGTTTTTCCTGTGGGTAGAACGCAAGGCAGTGGCGCGGATGCAGGGCCGCATCGGCCCTCCCTTCATGCAGCCGTTTTACGATTTCATCAAGCTCGTCGGAAAAGACACGCCTCAACGCACGGGCGCAAGCGGAATGCTGATGAAGGCATGGCCGCTGATTGCGGTCTCTGCGGCGGCCGGCGCTGTGGGGCTGTTGCCGGTGCTGCCTGCTTCGGGCGGCTTCCAGGGCGATTTGATCCTGTTGCTTGCGCTGCTTGAAGTCCCATCCATGTGCATCATCGCCGCGGGCTTCAGCTCACGCTCGATCTTTGGGGAAATCGGCTCGGCGCGCGAGGCTGTTCTCAGCGTCAGCTACAACGTGGTTTTTCTTCTGGCCATAATCTCCATCGCAGCTTCGCAGCATACCTTCCGGCTCGATACATTGGCGCAACTTCCGGCTTCGCCGTTGCGTTGGCTGGGCATTCTGGCCATTCTGGTTTGCCTGCCCGCGAAACTCCATCTCAATCCATTCTCACTGCCCAACGCGGAGCAGGAGATTTACTCTGGCCCGATGACCGAATACGCCGGGCCTGAACTCGCCATGTGGGAGCTCTCGCATGGACTGGAATGGGTTGCGGCCACAGGCCTGGTGGCGACGCTGATTGCGCCGCAGCTTACTCTCTGGTGGGTTGCAGCTCTGGTCTTCGTTGCGCTCTCTTTTTTCATCGTGCTGCTTTTGTCGGTGGTGGCGTCGGCCACGGCGCGACTGCAGATCGACACGACCGTGCGCTTTTACTGGCAATGCACGCTTATCTTCGCGGTACTGGCCGTTGCGTCCGCGCTTTTCATGAGGTTTAGAGCATGAACATTCTGACCATGCTGTGGAAGAACCTGTGGGGCGGTTCGCGGACGATGCTTTTTCCCGCGCGTCCTGCGGCAGGCGAGCGCTTTCGGGGTTTGGTGCGCTTCGATCCCGAGCTCTGCACCGGCTGTGCTATCTGCAAGATGCGCTGCACATCGCGCGCCATCGAGTTCAAGACGGGCAAGGGCGAGTTCTATTGGAGTTACGATCCCGGCCAATGCACATTCTGCGGACGCTGCGTGGAAGGCTGCAAGTCTCATGCGCTCAGCCAGGACGAAGAATGTCCGCCCGTGTACACAACCATCGGCGAGTTGAAAAACTCCTACACCGTTGCCCGCAAGCCGCCCGCCCCCAAACCGCCCGCGGCTGCGGCAGGCCCAACAGCAAACCCCGCCACTGGAGGCGCACAATGAGTCCGCTCGAAAGCATTTCAGAAAAACTGGGGACAACAGAGCCCTGGATTGAAAGAGGCGGCGCGCATTGGCTCCCATTGGGCGCGATGAATGTTCGCGAACTCGCTTCGGCGATGAACGGCCTTCGTGCCCGCTTTGTTACTATCACTGCCTATCAGCTTCCCAAAGAAGAGGGCTTTCGCCTGGAGTACCACTGGGACCTCGGCGGCCAGTTGCTGGGCTTTTCCTTCCAGCTTGCCGGCAATTCCATCGAGAGCATTTACGACCTTTGCGAGGCTGTGGACTGGATTGAGCGCGAGATTCATGAAGGCTTTGGCATCGACTTTACGGGACGCGAATACGAACCCCTGCTGTTGCGCAAGGGAGATACGCCGGGCGTGAACCTGCGCGAGGCCGTGGCTGCGAGTAACGCCGTGGCCGCGAGCAAGGAGAAAATATGAGCTACAAGATTCCCATGGGTCCGTATCACCCGGCTCTGGAAGAACCCTACAAGCTGGATTTGATCTGCGAAGGCGAAACCGTTTGCGATTCCCAACTGCGCATCGGCTTCAACTTCCGCGGCATCGAGCATCTGGCCGAAACGCGCAACTACTTTCAGGTGATTGCGCTGATGGAGCGGGTTTGCGGCATCTGCTCGAACATCCACACCCTCACGCTTTGTCAGGCGATGGAGGGGCTGACAGGTCTCACGCCGCCGCCGCGCGCGCAATACATTCGTGTCATCATGGCGGAGCTTGAGCGGCTGCACTCGCACGTGCTCTGGGCGGGCATCGCGGCCAAGCTCATGGGCTTCAAGACGATGTTCATGACCTGCTTCGAGATCCGCGAAAAGATTATGGATGTGCTTTGCACCATCAGCGGCAACCGGGTCAATTACGCGATGAACCGCATCGGCGGAGTCAATCGCGATATCACCGATCCGCAAGCCATTCTCAAGATGGTGGAGGCGCTGGAACTGGAGATGGCGCACACGGTCATCCCGATCTTCACCACCAGCAGAACGGCAATCTCGCGCTGCGCGAACATTGGCGTGCTCACCACAGAAAAAGCCGTTTCCTGCGGCGTGGTGGGGCCAACCGCGAGAGCCGCCGGACTACCACAGGATATTCGCCGCGCTGCGCCCTATGCGGCCTATGAGGAGATGGAGTTTGATGTTCCGGTGCAGCCTGCCGGCGATGTGACAGCCCGCCTGCTGGTGCGCGCGCTGGAGATTATGGAGAGCTGCAAGATTCTACGCCAGGCGCTGGCCAAGCTGCCGCCCGGCGAGATCAACACTGGGGACGATAAGTTTCCCTTCACAACGGGAACGGCCACCAGCCGCGTCGAAGCGCCGCGCGGGGAAGTCATGTACAGCGTCTCGTGGAAAGAGGGTTCCAGAACGCCGAGCCGGGTGCATGTGCGCACGCCCACCTTTGCCAACATGCCGGCTATTCGCTGGATGGTGATGGGCGCGCGGCTGGCCGATACGCCCCTGATTCAGGCTTCCATCGATCCTTGCTACTCCTGCACCGACAGGTAGCGAAGTCAGGCCGGACGATTCTGCTCCGGCCTGCGAATTCCTCGACAGACTCTCAGAATCCGGCCCAGCGCTGATATGCGGCGAGGATAGTCTGTCCCCACAAGCTGCTGACGATGCCGCCGATGCAGAGGAATGTGCCCAACGGCAGTTTGCCCATGGCCCAGCGTTCTGATTGATTGCGCGTGGCAGGAACTGCCAATTGACCGAGGGCGACGAAGGCTCCCAGAACTACCCCAACAACAAAGGCCAGCAGAGCACCTGGAAGACCGAGCCATGCGGCAAGCAGCGCCATCAACTTGGCGTCGCCCAAGCCGACGCCTTCGCGGCGGCGAATCAGCCAGTAGACCCAGCGGATAAGCAGAACGAGGCCGGCGGCGGTGAGGATGGCTAGTAACCTCTTGCCGGCTTCTTCGGCGTCTTCCCACGGTGTGGGAGGAATGCCCAACGCCCATCCGATCTGTTTTCCCTGGAAAAACCACCAGGCGAATCCCAACGCGATGCTAGGCAGGGTAATGGCATCCGGGAGCCAAAGGTGTTCGGCGTCCAGAACGGCAAGACCGATTAAGACCCACACAAGAAACATCATTCCCGCAGCAAATTCGAGCGGAAAGAAGGCGTTGTAAGATCGCCACGCGACAATAGCCAACAAACAGCCCACCGCCAGCTCCACCAGCGGATAGCGCCAGCCGATCCAGGCGCGGCAGGTGCGGCAGCGGCCACGCAGAGCGAGCCAACTGACCAGCGGCACATTCTCCCACCAGGTGAGTGTGCGGCCACACTGGCGGCAATGGGAGCGCGGCTTGACCACGCTCTCGCCCGCGGGCCAGCGGCTGAGGCACACGTTCAGAAAGCTGCCGAAGGCGAGGCCCAGAAGGCCCGCAAAGATCGTTCCCAGAATGCGAATCATAGTCGAGGTTGAGTATACGGCCTCGAATCAACGTGCAGGACGCCCGGAAATCGGCAAGGTAGACTGAAGATGCATGGACCTTTCGCCTGAACGCACGGCCGCAGAGGCTTCCGCGCCGCAAATCGCAACCGATCCGGCGCGGGCAGCGGCATTGTTTGAGCGGTCGGTAGCGATTATGGCGAGGCTGCGCGCTCCCGGCGGTTGCCCCTGGGACCGCGAGCAATCCTTCGATTCCATTCGCAAATACACGCTGGAAGAGACTTACGAGGTCTTCGATGCCATTGAGCGGCGCGACTGGCCTCATCTGGCCGACGAGCTTGGCGACCTGCTGCTCCAGGTGCTCTTTTATGCCGAAATGGCGGCTAACGACGGCCATTTCAGCATTAATGATGTACTCGACCACCTGAACAACAAGCTGGTGCGCCGCCACCCTCACGTTTTTGGCGATGAGGCTTCACGAGCGGCTGGCAACCGGGCTGATGTAGATGCTGCGGTTGGTGACTCGTCGGCTGCGGTGCTGCGGAACTGGGAAGAGATCAAGACGGCGGAAAAGGCCTCGCTTGCAGCCGGCGCGCCTTCGGCGTCGAGACTGGATACAGTCCAACGGGCGATGCCGGCGTTGGCCGAGGCTGCCAAGCTGGGCGCCAAGGCAAGCAAATCAGGATTCGACTGGCCTAACTGGCGCGATCTGCTGCCTAAGCTGGTCGAGGAGACAGCGGAGTTGGAGGCCGAGGCAGCATCGGGCGACCCCGCGCGCAAGCCGATGGTCGAGGCGGAACTGGGCGACCTGCTGTTTACCGTGGTCAACCTGGGACGGCACCTGGGCGTGGATGCGGAGATGGCGCTGCGGGGCTGCAACCGGCGCTTCCGGCAGAGATTTAGCGCCATGGAACTGGCGTCGGAACGGCCGCTCGAAGAACTTTCCCCGGACGAATTGGAAGCATTGTGGGCGGCAGCCAAGCGAAAGCTGGCCGAAGCCGGTTCGACGGAGCAGCCATGATTACGATCCGCTCCTGCTCAGGCTTTGACGAATTGGAGGCCTGCGTCCAACTGGAGATAGAGACCTGGGGCTACGACATGACCGATGTGCTTCCGCGCAAGGCATTTCTGCTGTCACAGAAGATCGGTGGACAGGTGATTGGCGCGTTTGATTCCGGGGTTGCCGGCGTTTCCGCGGCGAGAGGGCCGGAGTTGCTGGTTGGATTTGCGCTGGCGTGGCCTGCTGTGAAGAGTTCAGAGCAGGGACCGAAGGCGTACCTGCACTCGCATATGCTGGCGGTGAGGGAGGGCTATAGGAACCGCGGCCTTGGGGCAAAACTCAAGCTGGAACAGCGCCGGGATGCTCTGAAACGCGGAATTCGGCATATGGAATGGACCTTTGATCCTCTTGAAATTAAAAATGCTTATCTCAATATCCACAAGCTAGGAGCTATTTCATGCCGGTACGAGGAGGATTTCTATGGTGTATCCTCATCTCGTCTGCAAGGTGGGCTCCCGACGGACCGGCTCGTCGCCGAGTGGTGGCTGGATTCGCCGAGGGTAGAAACAATTCTCGAATGCCGCCGTGCAGGCTCACGTTTTATCCAGGAAAAAATCGACGAACGAATTCCAGTACCGGCTTCCATCCGCGAATGGAGGGCCTCGGAATCTGACAGGGAACGTGCCTTGTCTGTCCAGTTAGAGAACCGTCGCCGGTTTCAACAAGCGTTTTCTCAGGGACTAGCTGTCGTTGGCTTCATCCGCGATGCAGAAGGAAACGGAAATTTTGAGCTGGGTCCCCTTACACATGTCGAAGCTAATCTTCAATACCAAGGAATGTAAAAATTTATGAGAATCGATGCCATCATCTTGCGCGAAGTGCACCTGCCCCTGGTGCGCCCCTTTGAAACCAGCTTCGGCATCACCCGCGAGCGGAGGATTCTGTTGGCGGAGATCCAGTCGGAAGGGCTGAGTGGCTGGGGCGAATGCACGGCCGGCGAGCGGCCGCTCTTTTCTGAGGAATCGACCGACAGCGCCTGGGCTGTGATCGTGAATGAGTTGGCGCCGATGCTGGCGGCTGAGACTCCCGAGCATGGCGGCGAGTGTCTACACATATTCCACAAGGTACGCGGCAACCGCATGGCCAAGGCGACGCTGGAGAATGCTATTTGGGATCTGGAAGCGCAGCGCGAAGGGATATCGCTCGCACAACTGATTGGCGGAGTGCGTGACGTAATTCCTTGCGGCGCTTCGCTGGGCATTCAACCTTCGATTCCGGAATTGATGGCGACCATCGAGCGTGAACTGGCAGCGGGCTATCAGCGTATCAAGCTCAAGTGCAAACCGGGCTGGGATGTGGACGTTTTCGAAAAGGTACGTTCGCGTTGGCCGGCAATCATGTTGAGCTGCGACGCCAACTCGGCTTACCGGTTGCGCGACGCCGACCACCTGACAGCCTTCGACGCTTTCGACCTACTGATGATCGAGCAGCCGCTGTGGCACGACGATTTCTACTACCACTCGATGCTGCAAAAGCGGCTGCAAACGCCCATCTGCCTGGACGAATCCATTCGCAACCGGCGCGACGCGCTGGCGGCCATCGAGATGGAGTCGTGCCGGATTATCAATATAAAACTTGGCCGCGTAGGCGGATTCAGCGAGGCCATCGCCGTGCATAACGCGGCGCTTGAGCGGGGTATTCCGGTCTGGTGCGGTGGAATGCTGGAGTCGGGCGTGGGACGCTCGCACAACATCGCGCTCTCGACGCTGGAAAATTTCACCCTTCCGGGCGATGTTTCCGCTTCGGCGCGTTACTGGGCCGAAGATATCATCGAGCCGGAAGTTACGGTTTCATCGGCGGGCGAGATTACTATTCCCGATACACCAGGCCGCGGGTATGAAGTCCGCACAGAGTTAGTCGAGCGGCTCACCGTGCGCAAGGAAACGATTCGGGCGGTTGAGTTGGTGAGTTAAGGCATTTGTTTCGGGTTACAGAACCTGCAATCTCGGTTTGACTGTCTGGATGTGGAGAAAGAGACCGGCTACTCTGGTGTCTGCAACAAGAGGATATGCTCGTGCGATTTCAACCGGAACGCTTGGCTCGCCAAATTGCTGAATGACAAAGCCGGCTTGACAAATCATCGCGACCCAAGAACTCAGCGTGCGGTGAAAGCGCGCCACGCGGAAGGGGGCAACCTGCTCCCGTTCCTCAGGGGGAAGGGTTGAGAACCACCACGTCTCCACTCTGCCATCCATCTCCTCGAAATAGTCGCGAATCTCGACGGAACGCACGCTACCGTCCTCTTCGCGCAGAACTTTGCGGTGTGGTGGAGCAAAGCACGGGTGCAATATGGAGAATTGCAAGAATCCGCCGGGTCTGAGCACGCGATGCAACTCCCGAAGTGCCAGGCCCTGGTCTGGCATATCCATCAGAGACATGAACGCAGTGGCAAAGTCGAACGAATCGTTGTCATAGGGCAGAGCCATTCCGTCACCGACATGAAAATCGATTCCCAATGGCTCCGCTTCCTCTGTTTCACGAGCGTGCCGGATGAATGTGGGCGCAATATCGACGGCGCGCATCCTGGCTCCGCGCTGTGCGAGCTTGCGGGTGTTTGATCCTTCTCCGCAGCCCACGTCCAGTCCGTCGAGTCCATCCACAGGCGGAAGCATCGCAAGAAATGCTGGTGTGTTTACCGTATCCCGATAGACGTCATATCCGGCGCGGGAATGGCGCGTCCAGGCCTCGGCATTCGCTTCCCAAAGCGCCGCAGCTTCTTCACGTTCCATCACCAGACCCTCCCTTTGGGCAATTAGAGCATGTTTCAAAAGACCTTCTGTGTGATATGGAGGGAGACCGGATTAAGTCGGAACATCTTTATTCTTTGAGTATCGCCGCGCGTTTCCGCGCCTCGCGCACAAAGGCTTCGTCTTCGGGCGATTCCAGCTTGATTGAATCCAGATTGATTTGAACGTTCGCCAGCGCTCCTTCCAGAGCGGCTCTTGAAAGTGCGATCGCAGTGATCAGGTCCGAAGCCATGTTGGGGTTGGTGATGGTTTGCAGCGAAGCAGCGATGCGAGCTACTTCAGCGGATCTTTCGGCCACACCGAGAGGGACGCCGGCTGCCTGACTGAGCGCTGCGTTGATTGCCTTGCTTCCACCATCGGCGGACTCTTTCGCAGCCTTGCACGCCTTCATGACCACGTTGTAGGAGTCGGAGTCGGCGTCAATGGCGGCCTTCAACTCCTCGCGCAGCGGCGTGAGCCGGGCGATGGCTTCGCTGTACTGGCTTTCGTATTGCAAATAGGCTTTTTTCCCACGGCACATCGTCGCCACCATGGCCACGAGGCCGGCGGCCATGGCGCCAGAAGCCGCAGCCGCGCTGCCGCCTCCGGGAGTTGCCGTGGGAGCAGCCAGTTGTTCGATGAAAGGCTCGACGCCGGCACGCAAGCCGCCAACGGCCACTTTGCCGCTCATCACCGCAGCCAAGCGGTTTTCCAAGATGAGCGAGGAGCTAAAGTTCTCCACTTGCAGGAACCACTCCGCAGCCTGCTCTAAAGCCTGTTTGGGAATCAGTCCAATAATCTCGCTGGAGACGGGAACGCAGCCGTAGCGCTCAGCCTCTCGTTTCACGAATTCAAAGGCGCGATGCACAGGAGTCTGCTCGAAATCGGTCAGGTTCATGGAGACCTGGGCCATGCCGCGCACCAGGAATCCCGCAGCCTTGACGTAGCGCAGGCCGCCCGCGGAAAAACGAACGGCCTTGGCGATCTTCTTGGCGATTGCGACATCGGGCGTATTCAGAAAGACGTTATAGGCCACGAGAAATTTGCGCGCTCCCACCACGGTTGCGCCAGCCGTGGGATGCACGCGCGGATCGCCGAAGTCAGGCTTGCGCGCTGGGTTGGTTGCGATCTCGTCGCGAATTCCCTCGAACTGACCGCGTCGAATGTTCTCGAGATTTTGGCGTTCAGGCGTCGCGGCTGCGGCTTCGTAAAGGTAGACCGGAATCTGGTAACGCTTCCAGATTTCAGCTCCCACGTGGCGGGCCATGGCGACACAATCTTCAATCGTCACGCCGTCAATGGGGATGAAGGGAATTACATCAGTCGCTCCCATGCGCGGGTGCGCGCCCTGGTGGCGGGTGAGGTCGATCAACTCGGCGGCCTTGCCCACGCCGCGCAGGACGGCCTCCTGAATGGCCTCGCGCTCGCCCACGAGCGTAATGACGCACCGATTATGATCGGAATCCATCTCCCGGTCGAGGAGATAAACGCCGGGAATCTTCATGGCTTCGACAATGGCGTCGACCTTGGCTGGGTCGCGGCCTTCAGAAAAATTGGGGACACATTCGACAAGAGTGCTGGACATGCCAAGAAGGATAACGACCCACGGCTCCGCTCGGCAACCGGCTGTTGAGCGAGCAAACGAATGTCGGCGAAATGAATGGTTGACGTGGACTTCTATCATCGAATCAGCGCAGGTTCACAGGTTCCATAAAGGATTCCACGGTCACTGAGGCATCCAGCCTGCGTTTATTGCTGTAGAAAATCGGTCTGTAGGGGTAATATCCTGTTTAGAATCACTCAAAGAAGAGGAGAGGCGATGACCACGACAGCTGCTGAGATTCGGGCGCCACGCGGCAACCAGCTGCGCTGCAAGGGCTGGCAGCAGGAGGCGGCGCTACGCTGCCTGATGAATAATCTCGATCCGGAAGTGGGCGAGCGGCCTGCAGACCTAGTGGTATATGGAGGCATCGGCAAAGCGGCGCGTAACTGGGAGTGCTACCACGCCATTGTGCGCGAGCTGGAACAACTGGGCGGCGAGGAGACACTGCTGGTGCAGTCGGGTAAGCCGGTAGCCGTTTTTCCGACGCACGAGATGGCGCCGCGGGTGATTATTGCCAACTCCAACCTGGTGGGCAAGTGGGCCAACTGGGAGTACTTCAACGAGCTGGACCGCAAGGGCCTGATGATGTACGGCCAGATGACGGCGGGGAGCTGGATTTATATCGGTGCGCAAGGGATTCTGCAAGGAACTTTCCAGACGCTGGCCGCGCTGGCGGAGCAGCATTTTGGCGGCACTCTCAAAGGCAAGCTGGTTGTGACCGGCGGGGTGGGCGGCATGGGCGGCGCGCAGCCGCTTGCAGTTACGATGAACGATGGAGTCGCGCTGGTTGTCGAAGTAGACCGCAGCCACATTGAGCGGCGCGTGGCCACGCGTTACTGCGACATGGTCACCGAGAGCCTGGACGAGGCTCTGAGGTTGTGTGAGGCGGCTGTGCGTGAGGGCCGCACCTTGTCGGTGGGCCTGGTGGGCAATTGCGGCGATGTGCTGCCGGAAATCGTGCGGCGCGGAGTGAAGGTGGATGTGGTGACAGACCAGACAAGCGCACACGATCCGCTGAATGGTTATGTGCCGCAAGGGGTGACGCTGGCTGAGGCCGCTGAACTGCGGCGGCGTGATCCCGAGGAGTATGTGCGCCGCTCGACGGCCACGATGGTGGTTCACGTCAACGCGATGCTGGCCCTTCAGCGGGCGGGCGCGGTGACATTCGACTACGGGAATAACATTCGCAGATTTGCGTTTGACGCCGGCTGTGCGGATGTCTTTTTGATACCCGGCTTTGTCCCGGAGTACATTCGGCCGCTCTTCTGTACTGGCAGGGGACCGTTCCGCTGGGTTGCGCTCTCAGGCGACCCGAAAGATATTCACCGTACCGATGAGCTAGCGCTGGAGCTATTTCCAGAGAACGAGATTCTCACGCGCTGGCTGCGGCTGGCGCGGGACCGAGTTACCTTCCAGGGATTGCCGGCGCGCATCTGCTGGCTGGACTTCGGTGAGCGGGCGCGCATGGGTCTTGCGATCAACGAATTGGTGCGCAAGGGCGAGATTTCGGCGCCGATTGCGATTGGTCGCGATCACCTGGACACCGGCTCAGTCGCCAGCCCTTATCGCGAGACGGAGAAGATGCTGGATGGCTCGGATGCAGTGGCCGACTGGCCGATTCTGAACGCGTTGCTCAACACGGCCTCGGGCGCGACATGGGTGAGTTTCCACCATGGCGGCGGCGTGGGGATGGGCTACTCGTTGCATGCGGGACAGGTGACGGTGGCCGACGGCACGGAGATGGCTGCGCGCAAGATTGCCCGCGTATTGAATAACGATCCGGGACTGGGAGTAGTGCGGCACGCTGACGCGGGCTATGAGCTTGCGCAGCGAACCGCAGGGGAACGGGGCATTCATATTCCCATGGCGGGGAAATAGTTGTGGTTGGCTCTGTAGCCATCGTCAATATCGGTCAACTGGTGACGCTGTCAGGACCCAAGCGCCCGCGCATGGGTCCAGAGCTGCGCGAGTTAGGCATCATTGAGAATGCGGCGCTGCTCGAGGAAGATGGCTGCGTTCGCGCGGTTGGAAGTTACGCCGAGCTTCGCCCGATGATTCCACCGGAAGCCACAATGATCGACGCGCAGGGCTGCTGTGTCACGCCGGGATTCGTGGATGCGCATACGCATCCTATTTTTGCCGGCAATCGCGCGGCGGAGTTTGAGCAGCGCATCAATGGAGCGACCTATCAGCAGATTGCCGCCTCGGGCGGAGGGATCTTGCGCACAGTCGCTCTGACGCGAGCGGCTAGTGAAGACGAGCTATTGGCAATCGGGCGCAGGCATCGCGACTGGATGCTCCGTTCAGGCACAACGGCCATTGAAGCCAAATCCGGCTACGGGTTAGACCACGCGACGGAGTTGAAGATGCTGCGCGTGCTGAAGCGACTCGGCGAGGAGGGACCGGCGACGATTGTGCCCACGCTTTTGGCCGCGCACGCCGTTCCGCCGGAGTTTGCCTCGCGCCGTGCAGAGTACGTTCGCTGGATTGCCGAGGAGTTGATTCCCGAGGTTGCTGCGGCGGGGCTGGCGGAGTTTTGCGACGCTTTTTGCGACGACGACGCCTTCACAGTGGAAGAGACGCGGATGGTGCTCACAGCGGCACAGCGGTATGGGTTGCGGCTTCGGGTTCATGCCGAGCAGTTTCGTCCGGGGACGGGCGCGGCGCTGGCCGCTGAACTGAGGGCGGCGACGGCGGACCACTTGGAGACAGTGACCGAAGAGACTTTGCGCCAGTTGCAAACGGCCGGGGTGCAGCCGGTGCTGCTGCCAGGCTCGGTCTTCGCGCTGGGGCGAACAAACTATCCGCCTGCGCGCTCGATGGTCGAGCTTGGGCTGGCGATTGTAGTGGCTACGGACTTCAATCCAGGCTCGTCGCCGATTGCGTCGATGCCATTTGTGATGTCGCTGGCTTGCCTTCAGATGGGGCTTTCGCCTGCCGAGGCGCTTACCGCCGCAACTATCAACGCTGCATGGAGCCTGGGGCTTGGAAAACGCGTGGGCTCGCTTGAATCTGGAAAACAAGCCGATTTCCTGATTCACGAGTTCAGCGATTACCGCGAACTGGCATACTTCATCGCCGCGCCGCTGAGGCCTAGAGTTTTTGTTGCGGGAAGGGAAGTTGGGGCGGGCTGACGAAGCGTTGCTCGGTCAGCCCGGATGGTTTTACTGCTTGGCGGCCTTAAGTGCCTCTGTGAGCGCCGGGACTACTTCCATGAGATCACCAACAATTCCGTAGTCGGCGACTTCGAAGATGGGCGCGTCGGGGTCCTTGTTGATAGCCACCACGCACTGTGAACCCTTGATGCCGACCAGATGCTGGATGGCGCCGGAGATGCCCACGGCCAGGTAGAGCTTGGGCGAGATGGTCTGGCCTGAACTGCCGATTTGCCGCTCCATGGGCAGCCAGCCGTTGTCGCAGATGGGCCGGGATGCGCCCAGCTCCGCGCCCAGCGCCGTTGCAAGTTCCTGAGCTATGGGGATGTTCGCAGGGTCTTTGATGCCGCGGCCCACACCCACTATCAACTGCGCCGAACCAAGGTCCACAGTCTGCGCCGCGCCTCTGAAACGCTCACTGGGTTTGGTGCGAATCTGCGCCTGCTCGATGGTGGGCGTAAAGGCGCTGATTGCGGCAGAGCCGACTTGAACCTCGTCGGCACGAAAAGCTCCAGCCTGCACTGAGACAAAGCAAGGCCCGTTGCCGGAGTGCCGGTAGGAGCCATTGAGACGCCCTTGCATAAGCTGCCGCACGAAGACGGGGCCTTCGCCGAAGCCGGTTACGTCGCCAATGAGCACCTGGCCCAGCCGCGCGGCCAGTTTTGGGGCGTAGTCGCGCACCTGGTAGGTGTGCGGGAAGACCACATAATCGGGTTTCTCGCTCTCAATAAACTGCTGCAGAGCGAGCGTAAACCCGTCTGCCGTGTAAGCGGCCAGCAGCGGATGCACGATGCGAACGGCTTTGCCCAGCGCCTTGGCGGCAACTTCGGTGGCCAAAGCCTCAGTCTGCGCGCCGATGACCACGGCATTCGCGGCCAGGCCGGTGAGCGCGGCTAACTTCTGTCCGGCGGAAACGGCCTCCCAACTGATGCGGCTTACACGCCCGTCCCGCTCTTCAACTACGACCCAAATGCCGCTCATAGCACCCTCGCTTCAAATTTCAATTTTTCGACCAGCGCAGCCGCAGCTTCCTTGGGGTTGCCGGGAAGAATCTGGGTGGATTTTTGTTTCTGCGGCAGCGCAACCCGTTCGAGAACCGCAACCGGCGCGGAGTTCACGGCCAATTCGGCCGCGGTAACCGTTCGCACCTCCTTGGTCTTGGCGCGCTTGATGCCCATCAGCGTGGCATAGCGCAGCTTGTTGCCGCCAGATTGAATGGTAAGCACAGCCGGGAGGGGCAGTTCGATGGTCCGGAACCAGCCTTCTTCCAGCTCCCGCTTCACGGTCAGGCCGGTATCGGTTTTCTCCACGTGGAGGATGAGCGAAGAGTGGGGCAGGCCGAGCAGTTCGGCCAGAATTACGCCGGTTTGGCCCAGGCCAAGGTCGTCGGATTGAAGGCCGGTGAGGATGAGGTCGGGGTTTTCGGGCTTGACGGCGGCGGCCAGCAGTTTCGCCACGCCGAGCGCGTCGCGAGAGCCGAGATCGGCGCAGTCAATGTGAATTGCCCGGTCAGCACCTTTGGCGAGAGCTTCGCGAATAGTGGGGCCAACTCGCTCAGGGCCAGCTGTGAGCACGACCACTTCGCCGCCGTGCTTCTCCTTGAGCTGCAAAGCTTCTTCCAGGGCGTAGGCGTCCGACTCGTTCAGTGCGAACTGAACGCCGGATTCTTCAATCCATTTGCCGGAAGCGTCGATGCGCACCTGCGCATCCCGCTCGGGCACTTGTTTGATGGCAACGATGATTTTCATAAAGCAAGGCTCCCGTATATCTTAACTGGTGCCACGCGTCGGCAATCCACGTGCGGTCAGCTGGGCAATGTCGAGCAGTTGTGGCGCACATTCGCCCTTTTCAGCCAGCGCGTCGCGGAACATGGAATTACAAAATGGGCAGGCGGTTCCCACCGTTGTTGCTCCGGCGGCCACAAGCTCAGCGGCGCGAACCTTGCTGACGCGGTCGCCGGTTTCCTCGCCGAGAAAAACCAACCCGCCGCCCGCGCCGCAGCAGAAGCTGCGCTCATGGTTGCGCGGAGCCTCGACCAACTCTCCTGCTAACCCGACAACGGTGCGCGGCTGTTCGTAGACGTTACGATAGCGGCCCAGGTAGCAGGGGTCGTGGAAAACGATGGTTTCCCCGTTCGCCTGCTTGGGCAGCTTGTCCGCAAATCGGGCCAGAAATTCGCTGTGGTGCTCGACCTGGGGCGGCGCGCCGAACTCCTTCCAATCTTCCTGGATGGTGCGGACGCAGTGTGGGCAGATGGAGACGATCTTCTTTGCCTTGTTCTGCTCAAAGACTTCGAGGTTAGATTCAGCCAGTTGCTGGAAGACCAGATCGTTGCCCAGGCGGCGCACTGGGTCGCCGCAGCACTTCTCTTTGCGCAGAACGCCGAAACTTGTGCCCAGGTAGTTCATCACGCGGGCAAAATCGGCAATGATCTCACGGCCCTTGGGGTCGTAGCCGCCCATGCAGCCCAGCCACAAACAATATTCCTGCGTACCGTCGAAGATGGGTAGTCCTTGCTTCTCGATAAACTTATCGCGCTCGGAGGCGGGCAGACCGTGCGCATTTGCTCCGCGCTCAAGGGCCAGGAAGAGCTTCGAGCCGTACTCGTCTTCCCATGCGCCGGTGTTTACCGCGCCGCGGCGCAGGCCGACGATGATGGGCACGTGCTCGATGCCGACCGGGCACTGGAACTCGCAAGCGCCGCAAGTAGTGCATTGGAAGGCAGCTTCCTGAGCGTTGTATTTGCCCAACAAAGGCTCGTCGGATGTTGGGCCTAAATCATTCAGGTAGCTGCGAAGTCCGAGGATAATCTCTTTTGGATTGAGCGACTTGCCAGTGTTAGCGGCGGGACAGTGCTCAGTGCAGCGGCCGCACTCCACGCAGGAGTAGGCTTGCAGGCTCGCCAGACGGGTGAGGTCAGTGCCGGCGATAAGACCAAAGTCTTCGTCGCCCACCAACGGGGGAATCTGGCTGAATCCGCCGCGGGAGAGAAAAACCGTGGCTGGGCTGAGAATCAGGTGCAGGTGCTTGGTGTGGGGAATGATGACCAAAAACACCAAAATGGCCAGCGAGTGAACCCACCAGAGAATCCGTGTGGCCGGGTCGGCGTCCGCAACAAAAAACGAGGCCAGGTAGGTGACCATCAGCAGGAAGATCAAGAAGGCGATGAAGCCTGACTCCCAGGAGAGCTTCTTGCCGAGCCACTTGGGCCGGGCGAAGAAACGGCGGACGAAAAGGCCGAAGATGCCCGCTGCGCAGGCCAGTGCGAAGACGGCGGCAAAATATGTGTAGAAGCGGCCAAAGAAACCTGCGGGGTCGAGGAAGCCAAGGCCAAGGCCGATGGCGAAGTGGTTCAGCGTGACCAGGGCAAAGGCGCAGAAACCCCAGAAGACGAATGCGTGGGCGAGACCCGGCAGTGGGCGCTGGCGGATGACTTTGGTCTGGAAGAGCACTTCGCAGACAAAATCCCAAACGCGCTTGCCGATAGGGAAGAGGTGGAAGCCGGGGTCTTTCTTCGATTTGAGGATTTTGCCGAGGACAACACCGAAGCGACGCCAGAAACCGGCGGCGGAGGCGGCGACCAGCGCGGCGAGGAGCAGTTTCTCGGCGAGGGAGAAGTGCTGAGGTTCAGCCAGAGTTGCGGTTAAAGCGAGCATAAGCGGAACAGATAACGATACATGATTGGCCGCGAGGCTGTCGCGCGCAAATCCCAGTTCTCAAAATCGAAACCTGGGGCACCCGTAACAGTCTTTTCGTCTGTCCTCAGCAGTGCAGGATCTTGGGAGAATTGATGCCTTTGGTGGCGTTCCGGGTGTCCACTACCAACTGCGACTGCTCGACGATGGCCGTGTAGTCGTAGTCCGAGTGATCGGTGACGATGACCACCGCGTCGTACTGCGCTAGATCGTCGAGCGGAGTGCTGGTCATATTCAGATCGTAATGACGGCCATGACCCACTTTGGCAAAGTAGGGGTCGTTGTATGCGACATCGGCGCCCTTTTCGCGCAGCAACTCGATGATGGTGAGCGAGGGAGACTCGCGCAGGTCGTCGATGTCGCGCTTGTAGGCCACGCCCAGCACCAGAATCTTCGAGCCCTTGATGGACTTGGAGAGCTCGTTAAGACCGGCGGCGATCTGCTCGATCACAAAGTAGGGCATGGCCGTGTTGACCTCGCCGGCCAGCTCGATGAAGCGTGTGCGGAAGTCGAACTGCTTGGCCTTCCAGGAGAGATAGAACGGATCGATGGGAATGCAATGGCCGCCTAACCCAGGGCCGGGATAAAACGCCTGAAAGCCAAATGGCTTGGTCTTGGCCGCGTCGATCACCTCGTGGATGTCGATGCCCATCCTCATGCAAAGCTGCTTGAGTTCATTCACCAGCGCGATGTTGACGCAGCGATAGATATTTTCCAGCAGCTTGGTCATCTCCGCGGCCGAAGGGCTGCTAACGGGCACAACACGGCGGAAGATGGCGCTGTACATTGCTGTAGCCAGTTCAGTGGCCGCAGGGCCGCAGCCGCCCACCACCTTGGGGATATCGTGGCGCGCCACGTCCGTATTGCCGGGATCCTCGCGTTCGGGCGAGAAGGCGACATGCACGCCGGGCTGGTCGAGCGAGCGTGAAACTTTCAAGCCGTTGGGATTGCCGAATTCCAGCAGAGGCACGACAACCTCTTCGGTAGTGCCTGGATAAGTGGTGCTTTCCAGCACAATGAGCTGGCCTTCGTGAAGCCAGGGAGCAATCGAGGCGACCGTCCCGGTAACATAGCTCAGGTCGGGCTCGTGGTGCTCATTGAGCGGTGTGGGCACACAGATGATGACTGCGTCCATCTGCGCGATCTGAGCGTAATCCGCCGTGGCGTGAAAGCCTGCCCGCTGCGCCTCCTTGATTTCACTGGGGAGAATGCGCACGATGTAAGAGCCGCCCGCGTTGAGTGTGTTCACTTTGACCGGCTCGACATCGAAGCCCGTCACACGGAAGCGTTCGCCGCTGAAGAGCAGCGCCAGCGGCAAGCCTACGTATCCCATTCCGACGATTCCGATGCGTGCCTGCCTGGACTCGATTGCTTGTTTGAGGCCGGCCAGCCGGCTCTCGTTCGCAGTTATCATGGTTCTGATTGTAAGACCAAAATCGAGTTCCGGCGAAGCTATAACACGGGCAACAAGCCATTTGCCCTGAAGTAGTATTCTCTCCAATGTAGGCAGCGGTGGTTGTCTTCGCCGCAAATAGGTCATTTTCGGGGAGAGTCAACTTGGCGAAGTATCTTGTGACGGGCGCGGCAGGCTTTATTGGACGCTCAATTGCCGCGGCCTTGCTGGCGCGTGGCGAGACCGTACGCGGCATCGACAGCCTGATTACCGGCAAGCGTTCAAATCTTGTTGGGTTGGCAGCGATGGAGTTCATTGAGGGCGATCTGGCCGATCCGGCCACCTGCTCGAAAGCCTGCGCCGGAGTCGAAGTTGTCTTTCACGAAGCGGCGCTGGCTTCGGTGCCGCGTTCGGTGGCTGACCCGGTGGCCACCAATGTGAACTGCGTGGACGCGACCTTGAATTTATTGGTAGCGGCGCGGGCTGCTGGCGTGCGGCGGGTGGTGTACGCGGCTTCATCTTCGGTTTACGGTGATGCGCCAACCTTGCCCAAGCACGAACAGATGTTGCCGAGTCCTATCTCTCCCTATGCTGTGGCCAAGCTGGCAGGCGAGCACTACCTGGCGTGTTTCACGCGGGTTTACGGGCTGGAGACGGTGGCTTTGCGTTACTTTAACGTCTTCGGGCCTTATCAGGATCCAACCTCGCATTATTCCGGCGTGCTGGCCATTTTTTGCCGCCGGATGCTGGCTGGGGAGCAGCCGACAATATATGGCGACGGCGAACAGAGCCGCGATTTTACCTACATCGATAACGTGGTCCACGCCAACCTGCTGGCCGCCGCTGCCCCGGCGGACAAGGTTTCGGGCCGAATGATGAACCTGGCCACCGGGAGCCGCATCACGCTGAATAAGACGGTCGCAATTCTGCGCGAGTTGACCGGGTACGGCGGTAAGCCAGCCTACGAACCGGCGCGCCCCGGCGACATCCACGACTCGCTGGCCGATATTCGCCTGGCCGGGGAGCTGCTTGGCTACGCGCCCATTGTCGATTTCCGCGAAGGCCTCCGCCGTACCGTGGAGTGGTACCGGAGTGGCGGCGGAACTGACTGAAGACAGGACAACACGGTAAATTTTTCATTGGCCGGTTTTCCTAAGCGATGGCATCTATTGACGAATCGATTCCAATGACGCACACTGGCGAAGATTACCTGTGTCACTTTTTGTTTTGATTTCCAGATCTGCCTCCACCTGTGTGACGAGGGGATGGAGGTTCCCTAGATGTGCCGGAAGTAACCGAAGTTCGGTCTGATACGACTTTCGAACCCCATGCGTGGTCCGGCAACGGCGCGCGCAACTCCACGCAAACCCTGCGCGAGCTTTGGGAGGTACTGGCACGCCGTCGGCGCTTGATTGGCTCGGTGGTGGGCGGATTGCTGCTGGTCTGTCTGCTCTATTGCCTGATTGCTCCCAATCAATACGAAGCCAGCGCCAGCGTGGCGTTGCGCACCTCGCCGGCCTCCGCGCTGAACCTTGAAACACCGGAGCAGTTTGGGTCGGCATCGATTCTTTCGGCGCCGGTGCAGCAAGAGACGCTGGCTAACGTTTTGCGCAGCGACCAACTGGCTTGGAAGGTGATTATTGGCCTGAAGCTTTATCAGGCGCCGGGCTTCATGGGCCGGTTTGCCAGCAAGTTTCCAGGTTTTCATCCGGAAGCGCCGTCTCCCGATGCGCAAGCTTGGCTGCTGGAGAGGTTTGAACAGAGGCTTCGCGTGCAGACCCTGCCGCGCACGCTGCTGGTTCTGATTCGCTTCCGGTCACGCGATGCCGCATTGTCGGCCAACGTGGTGAACGCCCTCATTGCCGCCTACGGCCAGCAAGACAGCGATGTGCGCGTGCAGGCTACCGCCCAGGCCTCGGGTTGGCTGTCGAGCCAGCTCAAGGATCTGAAGGCTCAGTTGGACCAGGACGAGCAGCGACTGGCGGCTTTCCAGCGCGAACACAATCTGCTGACCACGCCCGAGACGATGGCGAACGGGCAGCCAGGCGAGACGCAGCACAACTCGGCCGTGATGGAGATCGATGAGCTTGGCCGCCAGTTAGTGACGGTTTCCACGGACCGCATTCTGCGAGAGGCGCAGTATCGCGCGGCCTCTGAAGGCGATCCGGAGCTGGTGATAGCCTCTGACCCGCGCCTGCAGGCCGAGAGCGGCAACTTTGCCACCGCTCTTCTCCAGCAGATTCACGCCCGGCGCAGCGAACTTGAACAGGAACAGGCCCAGCTCAACATTGAACACGGCCCCAACTTTCCGCGCGTGGTGGAGATTCGCCATTTGTTGCAAGACCTGGACCAGCAGAAAGAGACCGAGGACATCAGGCTGGTGGAGCGTTTCCAAAGCGCCTGGAAGACCGCTGCCGACCGCGAGCAACTGGTCCGCAAAAATCTGGATGAGCTGACCACGCAAGGCATGAGGGCCAACGAAGCTGCCACCCAATACGCGGCCATGCGCGAGGAAGCTAACGCGAGCCATGAACTCTACGTGCGGGTGCTGGAAAAGGTGGAGGAAGCTGGGCTGACCGCCGGAATCCAGAATTCAACTCTTTCTGTAGTGGACTATGCGCGTCAGCCGGACAAGCCCGTGACGCCCGATCTGCCGCTCTACATGGCTATTACCTTGTTTGCCGGCCTCTGGCTGGCAATTGGAGGCGCTTTCCTGATGGAGTCGATTTGTCCCTCCTCGCATTCCACAGCTGGCCGTACAATGCTGGCGTTGCTTGCCGTTGCCCTGGCTGGAGCGGCGAGTCACGCCCAAGCGCCTACGCCGAGCACCTCCGGCCTTCCTACTGGGGTGGTCCGCTTACCCTCGTCGCAGCAGCCGCAGAACCTGCCCAATGCGATGGAATCGCCCGCCGTGTGGAATGACGCGGGCCAGGCCGGACTGCCGGCAGTGACAAGCACAAAATCCGCGTCTCCCATGCCCGCTCCTATCGCTCCGGGCGATTTTCTCGATGTGAGCGAAGTTCATACCCCGGAGTTTCGCTCCGCCGTGCTCGTGTCTCCGTCAGGCACCGTAACGCTACCCATGATCCATGAAGTGCGGATTGGCGGGCTGGATGAGCAGAGCGCAGCACACGCAATCGAATCGGCGTTAGTGACGCAAGGAATGCTTTTGCATCCGCTTGTCTCGGTGCTGGTTATCTCTTATGCGGGGCAAGACGTGAGCGTTCTGGGCGAGGTGGTGCGTCCCGGTGTTTATCCATACACAATGCATCATCGGCTGCTCGACCTGATCTCCTCCGCATCTGGTCTGGCGCCAACTGCGGGACGCCTGGTGAATGTCTTTCATCGCGACGACGCCAGGACGCCACATCCGGTGGTACTGGACCCCAGCGGAACCGACACCGCATCGGACCACAACCCGGAACTGACTCCGGGCGACACCGTTCAGGTCAGCCGCGCTGGGCTGGTTTACGTGGTGGGAGATGTCCTGCGTCCCGGCGGATTTCCCGTCGATCCCGCGCAAGGACTGACCGTGGTGCAGGCAATCTCGCTGGCTTGGGGCCCGACGCAAAACGCATCCATAGCCAAGGCCCTGCTGATTCGGGAACAAAAAGGCGGACGGACGATCACCACTCTCAATCTGAAGCGGATGCTGCACGGCCAGGAGCCCGACCAGCCGGTGCGCGACCACGACATTCTTTACGTGCCCGACTCAGCGGCCAAAAATCTTTGGAACCGAACCATGGAATCGGCCATTCAATCAGCGATTGGCGTCACGATTTATGCTGGATTGGTTTATTCACAGAGGTTCTAACGGCATTAATGCATTAGGCTGACTTTCAGGGAAGGGAGGTTGCCATTGCCTAAATCAACCTTGCAAGAGCAAATGGGACGCGCAACATTTCTGGCTTCCATTGTGTTGGTCGCGGCAGGATGCGGAGGCGCTATGTATCTGCTCCGCACCCATGCGGAGAGCCGGCATTTGTTGATTGCCACGGCATATGGACTTGTACTTATCGGCGTCTTCTGGATCCGGAGCCTGGGGCAGCGGCTAACAGATATGGGATGCCCGCGCTGGTGTTTCTGGCCGAGCTTCCTCACGATATTCACTGCATGCCTTGGGACGCGTTTGCTCAAGGTAGTTGATAACCCGGAGACGCTCGCGCTCTTTGTTGTTCTCCAGATTCTGCTGGTGGTTTGGCCAGGCAAGCCAGCTGTCGCTAACTTATCCGCATCGCAGACAAACAAATCGCCCCGAAAAGTTACGCCGATCGATGCGCTGGAGTTCGCGGTGTACGTTTTGTTGATCGCCGGCCTATTGCATGTTCTGCATCTCCTGAGATTGGATGTGAACGGCATGGCCCACTCGCGAGCTCTGAAACTGGCCCTCGATGCCGGCTCGGGACTGCTTTGCGTGTTGTGGATTTTCAGCGTGCGAGGCAGACTCAAAGCGCTGGGCCTGATGCGCTGGACGCTGGTATTTTGCTCGATTGTGCTAATTCCGTGCCTGCTGCTCTTTATGCTGAGAGTTGTCAATTTCCCGCGCGCGCTCGAATTGTTTGTCGTTCTTCAAATTCCAGCCGTAGTGTTCCGGCGTGAATTCACTCTGGCGAGCTTTTTCTCCGTTGATAAGGATTCCTGAAAGGCTTCGCCTGATGCGCCGCATTGCCTGGCTTCTTTTGCTGCTGTTTGCCTTTACGATTCCATGGGAATACTCCCTGGAACTGGGCGAGCCGCTTGGCAATATTGCGCGTGTGGTGGGCTTGCTGGTGCTTCTGGCGGCAATTCCGGCGCTTCTTCAGAGTGGCCGAGTGCGCAATCTTGGACCGATGCAATGGTTGGTGCTGGCCTTTTTCCTCTGGTTCAGCTGCACGTATTTCTGGTCCATCGAGCCGCTGGAGACGATGGCAAGATTGCGCGGCTACTTTCAGGAGTTGATGATCGTGTGGCTGGTCTGGGAGTTTGCCGAAAACGCCAGGGATTTACGCGCGCTGTTTCGGGTCTACGTGGCCGGGTCCTGGGTGCTGGCTGTGCTTACAGTGGCCAACTTCGCTTCGGCCGAGGCGATAGCTGACGCGCAGGTGCGTTTTGCAGCAATCGGGCAGGACCCAAATGACGTGGCTCGATTTCTCGATCTGGGCTTTCCGCTGGCTGCGCTTTTGCTGAACAGTGAACGGCGTTGGGGGTGGCGCCTACTGGCGGCCGGTTACTTGCCGTTGGGTCTGTTGGGTGTGTTGCTCACAGCCTCTCGCGGAGGGTTTCTGGCGGCGATCGTGGCGCTGATCGGCAGCGGACTTCTGCTGGTTTATGGCCATCCAAAGAGACTGCTGGCTGGGGCCCTGGCTTTGCCTGGGCTTGCCGCCGCGCTCTGGTTCATCGTTCCCCGCGAGAGCCTTGAACGGCTGGCCACCATTCCTGAACAACTTCAAGGCGGAGATCTCAACCAGCGGTTGAACATCTGGACGGCTGGCTGGCATGCCTTTGTGCGTGCACCGTTCTTGGGCACGGGAGCTGACTCGTTTGTCTCGGCTGCCGGTCTTGGCCCCATCGACACAGCACACAACACGGCTTTGTCGATTGCGGTCACCGGTGGGCTGGTTGCGCTCTTTCTGGCCACCGCTATTGTGGCAGCGGCGATCTGGTCAATCGTGCAAACACGCGGCCCGCTCAAATGGGCGATAGTTGTGGCGTTGCTGGTTTGGCTGACTACTTCGCTGATAGCTACCGTGGAGGAAAGCCGCACCACATGGCTGCTGCTGGCCATAATTGCATTGGCTGGGCGGCTGGGGGCAGAACAGCCGGAGGAACTGGCTGTTTGCTTCCCAGATGCTGCTTCGCGCTGTGAACTACCGGCACCTGCCGGGCCGGTCTTGTCGACTGGCGACTAACTCCGCCAACATGTGTCCCATCCCCCAAATCGCGTGGCTCTTTCAGGGCAGCAGTGTCAATCGCTGCATTTTCCGAGCGGCGGTGTCGGTTACGGCGGCGGGGATTCTGGTGAAGATTGCCGCCACATTCAAGGAGTTCGCCGTTGCAGGGGTCTACGGGCGCTCGGACGCGATGGACGCATTTCTCGCAGCGTTCTTGATTCCCAACCTGCTCATCAATCTGATTTCGGAATCGATGAATCAGGCCATGGTGCCTACACTTGTCAGGGTGAGGGAACAGGAGGGGCACGATCGCGCGCAGGAGTTGCTTTCGAGTTCGATGCTTTGGGTCTGCCTGCTGCTGACTGTGGCTTCGGCCGTGATGGCTCTGACTGCGCGCGGGTTCTTTCCGCTGATCGCATCTCACTTTCCGCCGGCAAAAATGGATTTGGCAATCCGGCTCTTTTACGCGCTGCTTCCAGTGGTACTTATCACCGGCATTGCCACCAACTGCACCGCCGTTCTGAACACCTTTGACCGCTTTGCGTTGCCCGCGCTTGCGCCCATAGCGACCCCAGTCGCGATCATCCTGGGAGCACTGCTGTTGAGTGGCAGGATGGGGATTTGGGCGATGGTTTACGCGACCCTCGCTGGCGCGCTGATCCACGCCGTGGTGGTGGCGTGGATGATGGACTCGCGCGGCTATCGATTTCGCCTCTACTGGCATGGAGCGACCGAGGCCACGCGCGAGGTGGCGAGCCAGTATGGGCCGGTGCTGCTGAGCGGCGTGGTGGCATCGGGCGGCCTGCTGGTGGACCAATCGATGGCCGCGATGCTGCCGGCCGGAAGCGTCTCCGCGCTGGCCTACGCCAACCGGTTTGTGAGTGTGGTGATCACGTTGATGGCCGGGGCGGTCTCATCGGCGGTGGTGCCGCACTTTTCGCGCATGATCGCGCAAAAGGACTGGGCCGGATGTCGGCACACGCTCATCACCTGGGTGCGGCTCACGGCACTGGTCTCCACGCCCATCGCATTGGCGCTAATCGCCGGTTCGCATCTGCTGATTCGCACGGCCTTTCAGCATGGCGTCTTCGGACCCGGTGACACGGCGCTGGTCACCCCGGTTCTGGCCATGTATGCCATTCAGATTCCTTTCTTTGTCTCCAGCCGCGTCTTTTACCGATTTCTGGTCGCCATGCGCCGAAGTGACTTAATTTTCTATTGCGGCGCGCTGAATCTGGCGCTGGATGTTATTTTGAATCTGGTTCTTATGCGTTGGTTTGGCGTGGCCGGCATCGCGCTTGCAACATCGCTATGGACCGTGAGCACCTTTATCTTTCTCTGGTACTGGACCTGGAAGCTGCTTCCTCGATGCTCCGCAAACGGCACGTAAGTCAAACGGCCACGCATCGACCGAAGCCGGCGGACCTCGTAAGGGGTGACGGGCAAATCAACATAGGGGGCGGAACGATGATTCCCAAACCTGCGCAATACCTTCTACGCTTCGACGACCTCTGCCCCACGATGGCGCTTCATCGCTGGCAGCGGTTTTTGCCGCTGATCGAGGAGTTTCACCTGCGGCCGATTCTCGCCGTGGTTCCAGCTAATCAAGACACCGAACTGAACCTTTCGGCACAGGACCCGGAGTTCTGGGCGCGAATGCGGGCGATGGAGGCAGCCGGAGCCACGATTGCACTGCACGGGCTTCATCATTACTGCGCGAGCCTGGGCAAGAGCCTGTTGCCGCTGCATCTGCACACTGAGTTTTCCGGCGTGCCGGAAGAGATCCAGAGTGAGTGGATTCGTGAAGGGCTGAAGATTTTACGCGGCCATGGGCTCAATCCGAAGATTTTTGTTGCGCCGCGACACGGCTTCGACCACGCCACCCTGCGTGCGCTGCGCGGCGAGGGGATCCAAATGCTGTCCGACGGCTTTGCCCGGGTTCCATTTGTCCGTGGCGGCGTCGCCTGGATTCCGCAGCAGCTTTGGAGGCCAGTTGAGAAGAACAAGGGCCTATGGACTATTTGCTTGCATAGCAACTTTGCCAACGCAGCCCAGGTTGCGCAGCTTCGCGATTTCCTCAGCGAGCACGGTACGCAATTCACCTCAGTGGAGCGCGTGATGGCCGAGCTTTCGCCCGCGGAACTGAGCCTGAACGAAAAATGCCGTGAAAATCTGGCGTTGTGGCGAACCCGCGCCGCCAAGGCAAAGAGGCGGTGGAAGCTAAACCCGCGCTTTCGCGCCCGGATTTAAACATCGGTGTTTACCTCAAGCATCCGGTCGATCAGATTTTCATAAGCGCCTATGGCGCGATTGGCACGAAACGCTTCAACAAAGGGGTGGAGAAACCTTTCACCGGGCCTGAGGGCGTGCAGAGCCGTGCGCAGAGAAGCAGCAAGAGCTTCGGCAGAGACTTCGTGTGCGAGCCACACTCCGGGCTGATCCCGCAGCAGATCCACTATGCCCGCTGATGCCGGCAAGGCCACGATAGGCAATCCTCCCACAGCAGCTTCGAGCAGGGCACTGGGCATGCCTTCGTGACGAGACGGGAGTACAAACAGCGTTGCCTGCGGGAACAGCGTCCAGGGACAATCAATGGGCCCTGCAAAGCGGACCGCGGAGTCGAGCGCCAGTGCGCGGCACTGAGCCTTCAACTCTGCCTCTTCATGTCCTGTGCCTGCAATCAGGAGACTGGCATCGGGAAACTCTCGCTGGACCGAAGCAAAGGCCCGCAGGAGCAAATCAAAACCCTTTTCCCGCGAGAGCCTTCCCAGAGCGAGAAGAACCGGGCCGGTGTTGGAGGGCAAGGCGGTTTGCGGCGCCGGATTCAGGCAGATAGAACGGCGAATCTTCTCCACATCCACCGGGTTGGGCAGCACAGCGAGCTTGCTCTGCTCAATTCGTAACTCACGGGCAATGTCATCGGCCATCGACTGCGTCTGGCAAATCACGCGGTCAGCGCGGTGGTAAAGCGTCCGGTAGAGAAGGCGGGTGTACCTGGGCAGCCCACCAAAGGCCAACGCGGATGAAACTGTCCCGTTCTGGCGGACAATGACTCGAGTATTAGGCGGAAAGAAGGGGCGCAGGAGCAAGACGAGAAAGTTTAGGTGGAACATCCCCGAGAGAATCAGGTCCGGCTTGAGCCGGCGAACCAGGTGAAGCAGCCGGAAAATTCCGCCACGCACCCGTCGCACACCCAGAGCGTGGACCTGGACCCACGACGGCAGTTCCTCAACGCCAGTCTGTGCCTGAGTGATCAGGCCCAGATGCAGTTCGTACTTCTCCGGGGAAAGGTTCCGCGTAAGAAGCTCCGTCACGCGCTCCGCGCCGCCATCACCCAGATGCGGAATCAGAAAGAGAACTCTCGGACGTGGTTTCGCGGTCATAAGTATATCGTTCTTATCCCAGTGCGAATCGAGCCCGTTCCCTAGCTATCAACGCAAAGTTTTCCTAAAGAGAGTTTCTTCTTGACATATTAGAGCAGACTAATGTTTCCTGTGAATACTGATTCTATTTATCTCCAGCGGAAGAATATGTTCCGAGGTTTCTTCTGCGTTGTCACGAGGGGAACGGCTGAACCGGAGAACGGGAGTGGACGCAACAGTGCAGATGATTGCCTGGCAAAGCGTCTGGTAGGCATGAACTCCTGAATCCGCCGCGCACGTTTCCTAACGCGTCTCCGATGCCGGTTCTCAACCCAAGCGACGAAGGAATGTCGCCTGCGGCTCCCGATTTGCGTCAGGACGCGAAAGTCCTTTCTAGGAGAGGCTCGTGTCGAGACGCAGCGGAGATAGTGCATATACTGCTTTCTTGCACGCATTCCTGCGTGTGTCTTCAACTGCTCCTCTGGCGGGACTGTCTCGTCCATTGCCAAGCCCACATATAGTTGTCGGCATCACTAATCCACAAACCTGCCTGGTTCTAAGCGGCCGTCTGCGGACTCTGCGCGAAGCAGGTTTTCGTGTAACGCTGGTTGCAAGCCCCGGCGAATTGCTTACCCACACGGCCGCTCTGGAAGGGGTGGAATCAATTGCAATTCCCATGCGGCGGGAGATCGCGCCGGTTGCGGATTTTGTGTCGCTGGTGCGCTTGTGGCGGCTGCTCTATCGGCTCAAGCCGGAGATAACGGAATTCAGCACGCCTAAGGCCGGACTGCTGGGCGCAATCGCCGGTATGCTCTGCGGTGTGCCGGCGCGGGTCTATTTTCTGCGCGGGCTCAAACTGGAAACTTGCACTGGAGTCAAGCGCCGGATTCTGCGGGCGACCGAGAAACTGGCAGCAGGATGTTCTCATGTTGTGCTGTGCAACAGTGACAGCTTGCGCAGCCAGGCGCTTGCCTTGGGCGTGGCATCCGAGAGTAAACTGCGCCTGCTGGGTTGCGGTAGTAGCAACGGAGTCGATGTGGAGCGTTTCCACCCCGGTCCGGGCGTACTGCGAAGAACGCTAGGTCTTCCGCTCGATGCGCCGGTAGTGGGTTTTGTGGGGCGCTTGACCCGCGACAAAGGACTGCCGGAGTTGATAGAGGCGTTCGACGCCATACTGGCGGCGAAACCGGACGTTCACCTTCTGTTAGTGGGCTGGTTTGACGCTGCTGAGGATGCATTGAGCGCTGATCTGCGCTCGCGCATCAAAAAACATCCGAGAATTCATTTGACTGGAATTGTTGCCGACACGGCGCCTTATTACCGAATGATGGACGTGATGGTGTTGCCAACTTGGCGCGAGGGGTTTCCGAACGTCGTTCTGGAGGCAGCAGCAACCGGGATTCCCGTAGTGACCACCTTGGCCACTGGCTCTCGTGACGCCGTGGTGCCGGAGGTGACCGGTTTGCTGATTCCCCCTGGTTATCCGGTTGCCATCAGCGAGGCTGTGCTTCAATTGCTGCGCGACCCGGAACGCCGCTGGCGCATGGGCAGGGCCGCGCGCGCCTGGGTTCTCGACCACTATGTGAATGGCCGTGTTCTGGGTCGAACCGTGCGTTACTACCAGAGCCTCCTAGACCAGAATCTGTCGGGAGGGACGACTAGCCGGCCGGTTGCTACCGATTCCGCGCTCAATCCGATTTAAGGCAGGATCATTTTTCGATCGACGGAATTGGCGGGTGTGCTGGTCTCGGTGGAGGGCGCCTGCAGCGTGTACGCGGCGTTCTCGGCCGCATGAAGCACGTCGCCCGGAACAATTCCCAGCACCAGGGTCGCAGCAACAGCGAGCAGCAGCGCTGCGCCCACCGCGACGCCTACACGAGGCACAGGAACAACAGGCTTCTGCGCGTCCGGTTGCTGCGCTGCTACCAAAGCCAGGCGCAGGTAGTACGCGGCAGCCAGGCCCGAATTCAGCAGGCCGATGATGGCCAGCCAAATGGCTCCCCCGCCCACCGCGGCTGAGAATGCATAGAACTTGCCGAAGAATCCGCCTGTGAAGGGAATGCCAACCAGCGAGATCAGGAAAAAGATCAGCAAGCTACCGAGCAGGGGCGCGCGGTAGATTAGCCCCCGAAAATCGTCAATCAATGGCCGCTTCTCGTCATATCCGCTGACCAGAGTGACCACGGCAAAGATGCCCACGTTCATTGCCGCGTAGGCCGCGGTATAGAAGCTGGCGGCGGCTATACCGGTCTTGTCGAGCGCCGCAAAGGCTGCCAGCAGGTAGCCGGCATGGGCAATTGAGGAGTAGGCCAGCATGCGCTTCACGTTCTGCTGGCGTAGCGCGGCCAGGTTGCCCACGGTCATCGAAAGCACGGCTACCACCCACATCAGCGGTTGCCACACGGAGCGCAGAGTGGGCAACATCTCGTAGACCACACGCAGCAGCAGCGCGAAAGCCGCGGCTTTGGGCGCGGTGGATATCAGCGCCACCACCGGCGACGGCGAGCCTTCATACACATCCGGCGTCCACACGTGGAAGGGCGCGGCGGAAACCTTGAAGAGAATGCCTACCAGCATCAGGCTCATTCCGGCCAGGATGAATCCGTGATTCTGTGCCATAGGCGCAAGCCGGGCAATCTCGTAGATCTGTGTTGTGCCTGTGGCTCCGAAAATCAAAGCGATGCCATAGAGCAGGAAAGCTGTGGCAAAAGAGCCAAGCAAAAAGTATTTAATAGCCGCTTCTGGTCCGCTGGCGGTGTCTTTGCGGTAGCCCGCGAGAACATAGGTTGCGATGGAGGAGATTTCCAGGGCGATGAAGACCAACAGAAGTTCGACTGCCCCGGTGAGAAGGCACATGCCCACAGAGCCAAAGACTATCAGGGCGTAAAACTCGCCCTGGTGATGGCTGTCCTCCGGCAAGGTGTCCAGCGAAAGCAAAAGCGTCACGAGAACGACGCCGCAGATGAGCACGTGGAAGAATATGGTGAAGGCGCTGGTCTCAACCGTTCCCGAGAAGCCGGTTCCTTCAGGAAGCGAAAGCTGCCCGAGGCTGCCCCAAAGGGCGAAAGTGGTTCCGAGAGCGGCTACCCAACCCAGCGGACGGCGCGCCCAATGAGGAGGTAAAGCGGCGTCGAGCAGCATCACCAGAACGCCGGTCAACGTGAGAATGACCTCAGGAAGAATGCGGAAGATGTCGGGGACAGGATTCACCGGGGACCCTCCTCATTCAACGATGTCGGCGATGCGGATTGAGGCAATACGAAATGCAAAATGTCTGGCGTCCTTAATTGCGGCGGGTGTGCGCCTGTTTCGATAGTTGGCAGCCAGAGCATCGGCGCCACTCCCATGACCATCATCAGCGCGGTCAGAGGCCACAGAACGGCCAGTTGACCCAGACGCAGGTCATGAGGCGGTTTCGAGGCGGCCAACGCGCTTTCTGGTCCGAAGAAGAGCCGCTGCACCAGCCACAGCATATAAGCCGCGCCCAGAATCACGCCCACGGCGGCGGCAATCGCCCAGCCTTTGCTGACGCCGGTAAAAGTGCCCAGCAGAATCAGAAACTCGCCGACAAATCCGCCCAGCATGGGCAACCCGATCATGGCCAAGGAGCCAATGACGAAGAATGTTGCCGTGCGCGGCAACTTGGCAGCCAAGCCGCCATAGGCATTGATCTGGCTGGTCGCGTAGCGGTCATAGAGAAGGCCCAGCAGCAGGAACAGCGCGCCGTCCACCACGCCGTGATTCAGAATTTGATAGACCGCTCCTTCCCAACCGGTGAGTGTGAGGCCGTAGATGCCCAAAGTGATGAGGCTCAGATGGCTCAGGGCCGCATAAGCCATCAGCCGCCAGAAGTCGCGCTGCACAAGAGCCAGGCAGGCGCCATAGAGAATGCCGATAACCGCGAGGCCAACCAGCACTGGAGCCACAGCCCGCGCCTGCACCGGGAAGAGCCCGATGTGGAAGCGCAGCATGGAGTAGAGACCGAGTTTGCCGGCGACGACCATTGCCAGTGCAACAGGCGCTTCACTGAAGGTGTCCGCCACCCAACCATGCAATGGAAAGACAGGAACCTTGACGGCAAAGGCGAAGAGAAACGCAAGAGCTACCCAGAACAGCGCACCGGCGGGCAATGCTCCGCTGGCGACCCAGAAGCGAAGAGTTGCAAAGTCAAAGCTGCCGGTCTTCGAATAAAGCCACAAAATTGCAACCAGCAGCGGCGCGGATGGAATGAAGGTGAAGAGGAAGAACTTCAGCGCGGCTTTCGGTCCATCCTTGCGGCCGTACATGGCGATGAGGATCGCCATGGGAACCAGCGACAACTCCCAGAAGCCGTAATAAACCATCAAATCCAGCGAGATAAAGACGCCGAACATGGCGGTCTGCTGGACGAGGAAAAGCGCGTAGAAGAGCTTGCGCCGCGACTGGATGGCGTTCCAACTAGCTACTACGCCGATGGGCGCGAGCAGACCGACCAGAACTACGAGCCATACGCTTAAACCATCTACACCGACGTGGTAGAAGATGGCCGGTTTCTCGATCCACAGGCGGGTAATTTCGAATTGGAAGCGTGGCGCGTCCGCAGCGAACGAAATGTGCGCGGGCAGGTGCAGGGTGAGGCCGAAGGTGCCGAGCGCTGTCAGCAGCGCAATCCAATTGGGCAGCTTTAAGCGGTCAGGGACAAGAGCTACCAATACTGCTCCGGCCAGCGGAACCAGCAGGATCAACGTGAGAATCGATTGGTTGATTTCGTTCATTCTCTCAGTGCCCCGCCATGCCAAGATGAATTGCCGAAAGATTGGCCAGCACCGTTGCCCACGGAACCAGCAGGAATAGCAGCACCGCCGCAGCTCCCGCGGCCAGCCATGCCGCATAGGAACGCAGATTGCCCGATTGCCAGCGTTGCAGAATCGCTCCCGTAAATGTGGCAATGCCGCCGAGCAACCAGGCCGCGCCGCCCAGAATGACAAAATCGACGACCCACTCCAGCACAAACTTCGAGAAGCCAAGTAGCGGCTTGACCACGGCAGCGCTATAAAGCTCGTCGACAAAATACTTGCCTGCCAGCAGCTTGTAACCGCCCGGCAAGGCCGCAGCCCATTGTGCCGGACGCGCCGGTTTGCGCCGGTAGAGCTTGTCGGCAATCAGCCAGCCTTCCAGCGCGACAAGAACGGCAACTATGCTGAGGATGATTTCCAGGCGCGCGTTGCCAGCCTCGGTGGGTAACAAGCCCACTGAAGGCGCGAGGAAGCTGCCGAAGCGCTCCATTCCGATCCAGCCTCCACCAATCGAAAGCAGAGCCAAAATAACCAGAGGACCGCGCATCGACCACGGACTCTCATGCGGATGAACTTCGGGACTGCGCGACTCGCCCAGGAAGGTCAGGTACCAGAGTCGGAACATATAGAACGAGGTCAACATCGCTGTCAGTACGCCGACAAACCAGAGAATTTTGCCGTTCGTTCCCTGCAAAAATGCCGCGTAAAGAATGGCGTCTTTGGAAAAAAATCCGGCAAACGGAAAGAAGCCGGCGATGGCCAGAACGGCTGCAGTCATGGTCCAAAAAGTGACCGGCAGCTTCTTCCGCAACCCACCCATCTTGCGAAGGTCCTGCTCACCACCGATAGCGTGAATTACCGAGCCAGCCGCCATGAAAAGCAAAGCCTTGAAGAAGGCGTGGGTCATGAGATGGAAGATGGCCGCCGAGTAAGCCGCAACGCCGCAGCCAAGAAACATATAGCCGAGCTGCGAGATAGTCGAGTAGGCCAGAACGCGTTTGATGTCGTTCTGAACGAGCGCAATGGTAGCGGCGAATATGGCTGTGGCCGCGCCGATGATGGCAACGACACTCAGCGCGAAGGATGAGTGGTCAAACAAGACATGCGTTCGGGCGACCATGTAGACGCCCGCTGTGACCATGGTGGCCGCGTGGATGAGCGCGGAGACCGGCGTTGGGCCTTCCATCGCGTCCGGGAGCCAGATGTAGAGTGGAAGCTGCGCGCTCTTGCCGGCCGCGCCGAGCATCAGGCAAAGCGCAATGACGGTGACGACGCCGCCGTTCCAGCAGGGGTCTTGACCGAGTTTAATAGCAATCTCGGTGAAGGTCAGCGTGCCGAAATTGGCGACGAGCAGAAACATTCCGATAAGAAAGCCGAAGTCGCCGATGCGGTTGACGATGAATGCCTTCTTGCCCGCGTCAGCCGCCGACTTTTTCTGAAACCAGAAGCCGATCAGCAGGTACGACGCCAGGCCCACGCCCTCCCAGCCGATGAACATGACCAGCGCGTTGCCGGCCAGCACCAGGACGGTCATGAAGAACAGAAACAAGTTCAGGTAAGAGAAGTAGCGAGCGTAGCCCTTGTCGTCGCCCATGTAACCGACGGAGTAAATGTGGATTAGGAAGCCGACGCCGGTGACGACGAGAAGCATTACCAGCGAAAGCTGGTCGAGGACGAAGCTGAAGTTGATATGCAGTATGCCTGCGCTGATCCATGGCAGCGGGCAGGTTTCGACGTTGGGCAGGGAACTCGCGGCCGGGATGAACCCAAAGACTCCTAGAGAGGCGTTCAGCACCACACCGAATGCCGCCAGCGGTGCTGCAAGCGCAATCGTGGTGACAACCCACTTGGGCAGTCGTCTGCCAAGGATTCCATTGATAAGAAATCCCGCGAAGGGAAGCGCCGGTATCAACCAGAGATAAAGGTGTGCGTTCATAGTTTCATCAGGTCGATGCGGTCGACGGCCAGGGTTGCACGGGCGCGAAAGACAGCAATAATGATGGCCAGGCCCACGGCAGCTTCCGCAGCGGCCACCATCATTACGAAGAAAACGAAAATCTGCCCTTTCACCGCGTGCCATTGGTGGGCGAAGGTGACAAAAGATAGATTCACGCCGTTGAGCATCAGCTCAATGGACATGAAGACCGTAATCAGGTTGCGCTTGATGAGAAAGCCGACGACGCCAAGCGAAAACAGCGCCGCACTCAACAGCAGATACCAGGAGAGCGGGACTTCTTGTGAAAGGAAAGAACTCATTTGCCCATCCTTTCTGAGTTACCCTGCGGGTCTGTGTCATCATGACGGGCAAGGGCAACCGCGCCAAGGATCGCGATGAGAATCAACACCGAGGTCACCTCAAACGGCAACAGCAGTTTAGTGAAAAGCACCGTACTCAGTTCTTCCGTTGAAGTGATGCCGTCACTCAGCCTCGCCACGCCCAGGCCCTGCGCATGGAGAATCACGGTGGCAATCACGGCTAGGATGGCGGCGACAGCGGGAAAGCCAAGGGAGCGCGCCGCGCGGCTGCCCATGGTGTGCGCCTCGCGTCCGGCGTTGAGCAGCATGACGACGAAGGTAAAGAGCACCATGATGGCGCCGGCGTAAACGATTATCTGCGCCACGAAGAGAAACTCCGCGCCCAGCAGCAAGTAAAGCACGGCCAGCGAGACCATCACCACAATCAGCGAAAGAGCACTGTTGATGGGATGGCTCTGGATGAGCAGGTTGATTGCTCCTCCCAGGCAGAATCCGGCAAATACGAGAAACAAAATCAGGTGCATCGTTTTGTCACCTACGGGCAAGCCCGATTGTAACTTAGCGATAAGCCAGCCAAAGGCTTGTCGCCACAATATTCAGAATGGCCAGCGGCATCAGCCAGCACCATCCAAAATTCATCAACTGGTCATAGCGGAAGCGCGGCAAAGTTCCGCGCACCCACACATACAAGCAGAGAAAAGAAAAAACCTTGAGCATGAACCAGCAAAGAGGCAGCAATGCGTGGACAAGAATGTTCTGCGGAGGCGGAATCAGGTCGCCAAAGGGGCTGGTCCAACCGCCGAGGAACAGCAGCGTAGCAACACAGCCCACCGTAATCATGTTGCCGTACTCGGCCATGAAGAACATGGCGAACTTCATTGAACTGTACTCGGTGTGATAGCCGCCTGTCAGTTCGCTTTCCGCTTCAGGCAGGTCGAACGGTGAGCGGTTGGTCTCGGCGTAGGCAGCCATCAAATAGATGAAGAAAGCCACAAACTGCATTCCGCCGAAAAGATTCCAAGTGAGCATGCCGTTGGTTGCCTGTTGCTCGACAATCACTCTCAGATTGAGCGAACCGGCGCGCAAAACCACACCGACCAGGGAAAGGCCCAGCGCCAGTTCGTAGCTGACCAACTGCGCCGATGAGCGCAGCGCGCCCAACAGCGAATATTTATTGTTCGACGACCACCCGGCGAGAGCGATGCCGTAAACGCCGATGGATGTGACGCCGAGGATCACGAGCAAGCCGACATTTACGTTTGCGATTTCAAATAGATCCAGAGATCCCGGACCGATGTTGGGCTCGCCGAAGGGAACTACGCCGATGGAGATCAGCGCGCAACCCAGCGCGAGGATGGGAGCGATCAGGTATAGCGGCCGGTAAACCCCTGTGGGGATGATGTCCTCTTTGAGAAAAGATTTTGCCCCGTCAACCAGCGGCTGCAATAGCCCGAACGGTCCCACGCGGCTTGGTCCCCAGCGGTTCTGAATGCGGCCCACCAGCTTGCGCTCCAACAGCACGGTGTAGGCGACGCCAAGGAGCATCACCACCGTCACCACTGCAACCTTGAGCAGGCTCCACAGAAAAAACTGCAAAATTGTCACAGGTCTTCAGCCTCTTCTTTTCACAAAACCTTGAGTCCGCTAACGCGCGTCTGAAACTGTTTCAATTCCGTGAGCGCTGCGCTATGCTGCCCCAGCGTTCCGGAGGTAAACAAACCGTCTCGAACGGGCGAGATCAAACCGCGCCCGGTTAATGCCGCAACCGGCACAAAGCCCGGCTCGGTTTGCACATCGTTGCCGCCGAGCAGATTCATGCGCTCAACAACGTAGCCCGGAACCAGCCGAGCGATTTCGTCGAGCACCGCGAGCGGATCGAAGGGGCTCAGCTTCGGTTCAAGCCCATTGGCCTGAAGCCACACCGTATGCCTGTCCGCTTCGCCGGCCTGCGCTCCGCGCGACTGACCCAGATCGGCCGTTGTGCCGTTCTTGCCAAAAGGCACAAGAGTCTTCACGTCCTCGCCCATTGCACCGGCTAACCGTACAAGAATCTCGAAATCGGGTTTGACGCCCGCGCGGTCGGCGGCCTTCCTGGCCAGCTGCACATCGCCAAATGTGTTGGTCACAGTGCCGGTCTTTTCATAGAGGCTCGCGGCCGGGAAAACTACATCGGCCAGCGCTGCCGTCTGGGTGAGAAAAATATCCGAAACAATGACGAAGGTATTTTGCAATGCCGCCGGGGTTACGCCCAACTTTGTGACCGGGTCAGCGCCGACGACCAACAATGAGCCTAACTCGCTTTTGCCCGCCGCCTCGAAAATCTCAGGCTGTGTCTTACCTGGCGTTGCAGGCAGGCCTGGATACTCGGCAAATGCGCCGGGCTCGGTTACCGGCACATAACCCGGAAGCAAGTCCGGCGACAGACCCATATCGGCCGCACCGCGTGAGTTTGAATAGCCACCAAGGAAGGCAAATCGCACATTGGCGCGCTTCAATCCCCAGGAGACAAGCTCCGCTAGTTGTGCGCCGTTGTACTCAGGGCCGAAGACCACCAGCAACGACTCCTCGGCCAGCACCGCCTCGCGGAAGGCTGTGTCCTTGATAACCGCATCGCTGCCGCTCAGATACGCGGCAAGGGCAGGGTAGCCGTCAGCCGGCAGCCGCAGCGTTGCCTTTGCCTGGCGCTCCAGCTTGATAGGGTTTGCGTTGGCCACAAAGAGTTTGCCACGATTGAGCCGGACATTGGTGCGGAGATTCCAGGCCAGCAGCGGATGCTCTTCTGTCGGATTGCCACCGATGAGCAGGATCGCCGGAGCGGTGGCCGTATCGCGCAGACTGGCTGCCTTGTCCTTGTTTCCTGCGAGCGCGCGCGCAAAGGCCGCATAATCCGCGGTTCGCTCATGGTCAATGTTGTTGGTCCGCAGCACGGTACGCGCAAATTTCTGCAGCAGATAGTTCTCTTCGTTGGTGCTCTGATTGGAGCCGATGACGCCGATGGCCGCGCCACCCTTGCTGTCACGGGTCTCCTTGAGTTTGCCGGCGGCCAACCGCAGCGCATGTTCCCAGGTAGTCTCAGTGAGCTTGCCCTGGTTGTCGCGCACCAGCGGCCGGGTCAGGCGATCCGGGCTTTCGACAAAGTCGAAGCCGAAGCGGCCCTTGGCGCAGAGAAAGTCGCCGTTGATGCCGCTCTTGTCTCGGTTGTCGGCGCGCACAATTTCAGAGCCATCGTTGTTTTGCCGAACGCCCAAGGTCACTTTGCAGCCGTCGGCGCAATGCGTGCAAACGGTCGCAACGTGGTTCATCTCCCATGGCCGGGTCTTGTACCGGTAGCTACCGCTGGTCAGCGCGCCCACCGGGCAGATGTCGATGCACATACCGCACTGTTCGCAGTCGAGCTGATTTCCGCCGTTCGGTGAAATCACTGAGTTAACCCCGCGACCCTGTACGCCCAGCGCCCACACATCCATCCCCTCGCCACAGACGCGAATGCAGCGGTAACAGAGAATGCAGCGCGGGCGGTCGAAGTAGACGGCCGGTGACCACTGCTTCTCTTCACGATGATTTTTGGCCTCGGCGTACAGGCTCTCGCCCGCGCCGTACTTGAAAGTCATGTCCTGCAACTCGCACTCGCCGCCGGCATCGCAGACCGGGCAGTCAAGTGGGTGGTTGCCGAGCAGCAGTTCAATCGTCGCCTTGCGCGCCTGCGCGATTTCATCCGATTCGGTGATGAAAACCTGGCCTTCGGCGACGGTGGTGGTGCAGGCGGTTTGCAGCTTGGGCACTTTTTCCTGGCGCACAACACACATGCGGCAGGCGGCCTGCAAACTGAGGCCGGGGTAATAACAGAATGCTGGAATCTCGATGCCTGCTTTGCGGCAAGCGTCGATCAGCAGCGTCCCCGCGGGAGCCGTCAGCTTCTTCCCATCGACAATGAAGTTTACATCTGCCATTCGTCTCCAGCGCTTCTATATCACAGCCATTTCTACATGTTTTGCGAAAGGACAAGGCTTTCCGTTCAAGTGCGCCTCGAACTCCTTGCGAAACTTCTTTACAAATCCCAGCATAGGCATTGCTGCCGCATCGCCCAACGGGCAAAACGTCCGGCCCAGCATGTTTTCAGCCAGATACTGAATATTGTCAATATCTTTTGCCTCACCAAAGCCCGCATGGAAACGCATCAGCGACTTCTTCAGCCAGTCGGTGCCTTCGCGGCAGGGAATGCACCATCCGCAGCTTTCATGCTGGTAAAAGCTGATGGTCCGCAACGCAAACTCGACGATGCAGGTCTGGTCGTCGATTACTACAACGCCGCCTGAACCGAGCATCGATCCAGCCTTGCCCACCTGGTCGAAGTCCATGCCGATGTCGATCTCCTCGGGCAACAATACAGGAGTGGAAGAGCCGCCTGGAACCACAGCCTTCAATCCGCGTCCGCCGCGAATGCCGCCGGCGACTTCGTAGACCATCTTCTTCAGGTTGTAGCCCATGGGCAATTCGTAGACGCCGGGCCGCTCCACGTGGCCGCTGATGCAGAATAGGCGCGTGCCGCCATTGCGAGGCGAACCGATCTCAGCGTAAGCTGCTGCGCCCATTTCGATCATATGCGGCACGGTGGCGATGGTTTCGGCGTTATTGATGATAGTGGGACCGCCGTAAACGCCGACCACGGCGGGGAAGGGAGGCCTGATGCGCGGCACGCCCCGCTTGCCTTCGAGCGACTCCATCAGCGCAGACTCTTCGCCCACTTCATAGGCGCCCGCGCCAGTATGCGTGATGATCTGGAATTCAGTGTCGCTGCCGAAGATGTTCTTGCCCAGAAACCCTTTGGCGTAGGCATCGGCGACGGCCTTTTCCATGATCTCGAGAAGATAGCGGTACTCGCCGCGCAAGTATATAAAGCCCAACTTTGCGCCGATAGCCAGCCCGGCGATAATCGTGCCCTCAATCACTGCATGCGGATCGTGCAGGAAGATCAAGTGATCCTTACAAGTGCCCGGTTCGCTCTCGTCACCGTTGACCAGCACGTACTTCGGCTTGGCAGACTGCTTAGGCACAAACGACCACTTCAGGCCTGCCGGAAAACCTGCGCCGCCCCGCCCCCGCAGGTTACTGGCCTTCATTTCGTTGATGATCCAGTCGGGACCCTGTGCCAAACACTTTTTCGCGGACTCATATCCGCCGAGTTCAACGTAGCGATCGATCTTTTCCGCGCCCAAGCCAAAGCGCCGGCTGACAATTTTCACTTCATCGGGATGTGAGACCAATCTAGGCATGAGTTTTGGTCCCTTCCTTTTTGGCTTTGAGGCGGTAAGTCTGGAGAATGCCGGGCACAAGCTCGGGTGTCAGATCGTCATGGAATTCGTAGTTGACCTGAATGGCGGGCGCCCAACAGCACGCTCCGATGCACTCAACCTCCTCAAGCGAGAAAAGCCCGTCGCTTGTTACGCTCTTGTGGCCAATTCCCAGTTCTTCTTGGAACCGCTCGTAAATCTCAAATCCTCCGCGCAGCATACAACTAATGTTGGTGCAAACCTGCACGTTGTACTTGCCCGCCGGTTTAAAGCGCAGCATCGAGTAGTAAGTGGCCACATTGCGGACTTCGAGTTCGGTGATGCCGATGCGTTGGGCCACTTCGCTAATGACGGCGTCCGATAGGTAGCCAATCTCATCCTGCGCATAAAGCAGCATGGGAACCAGCGCAGAGCGGCGCACCGGGTACTTCTCGACCAGCGCGTCGAGCCGCGCTGCCAGCTTGGGCGAAAATAGAGTCATGGTCTCATCGCTCACTGCATCAACTCCCGTGCCCATATTCTGGCGGCCAAATCCAACTCAAATCCCTCATCCATCCGTTTTGTGCCACTCATTCATACGTCTCTCGCTAATTTCCGTCCTGCACATCCCTTGGACCACAGTGCAGCACAGAATTTAGAAAACGAGCGACACGCATATCTCAACGCCAACAGCCCGGTCAGCTCAATCGAACTTGCCCACATCGAACTTGCCCACGAGAAAACTCGAGATAATGTCTACTGCAATATCACGGGGGCTGACTACTACGTTTGGCAACCCCGCTTCTGCGGTAGCAAGCACTTCTTTGCAGGCAGCCTCTTGACGGCAAAGATATTCCTTCCTCGAAATCTCGTAGCCATTCGGGGGGCCGCTGATTACGGCTGTGATATGACATTCCCCGGATTTGATTCCAGGTCCCACTCTGCAGAGCGAATCTGTGCCGAATGTTAGAAAGATCTCGGTATCGAAGCCTGGCAAATGGTTTTGCTCAATAGAGGCAGCGCCCCTCTTGCGAAGCTCAACATTGGCCTTCCTCATTTCCGCGACGAGATGAGCCTTCACGGCGTCAAAGAAGGCGCGTGGGTCAACTTTCAGTTCCTTGTGCGTGAAAGAAGCCAATTTGTCGGCATCCTGAATCTTCTTTGCGCTATCCGCGAGCGTTGCATAGTTGACCATGAGCACCCCCTTTCATCGGTCGATCTCTCCCAGAACAATATCGATGGACCCAACTACGGCCACCACGTCGGCCAGCATGCGGCCCTTGCACATGGTCTCCAGCGCCTGCAAGGTAGCAAACGATGGATTACGGAAGTGGACGCGATATGGCTTTGCCGTGCCGTCGGAGACCACGTAATAGCCCATCTGTCCGCGCGGCGATTCAATTCCCTGATAAACTTCGCCGGCCGGCACCGCGAAACCTTCCGTGACAATCTTGAAGTGATGGATCAGCGCTTCCATCTGCGTCTTCATCTTTTCCCGGTCGGGCAGCACGATTTTGGGAGCGTCGGCTTTGATTGGCCCCTCCGGCATTCCGTCCAGCGCCTGCTGGATGATCTTCACACTCTCGCGCATCTCGATAAGCCGAATTTCATATCGTGCCCAGCAATCGCCTGCGGTGGCAATGGGCACCTTGAACTGAAACTTCTCGTAGCCGGAGTAGGGCATATCGCGGCGCAGGTCGAAATCGACTCCAGAACCGCGCATATTCGGCCCGGTCACGCCCAACGCGATAGCGTCGGCGGCCGACAACATTCCCACGCCCTTCAACCGCCCCTTGAAGATGGGGTTGCCCGTCAACAGGTTTGAATATTCGTCGATCTTTTCCGGAAATGTCTTGATGAACCCTTGCACCCGGTCGAAAAAGTCCAGCGGCGGCTCCATGGAAAGCCCGCCGATACGGAAGTAGCTGGTCATCATTCGCTGGCCGGCCAGGCCCTCGAAGATTCTCAGAATTTCTTCGCGCTCGCGGAAGGTATAGAGAAAGACAGTCAGCGCGCCGATGTCCATGGCGTGCGTGCCCAGCCAGATCAGATGCGAATTCAGGCGAGTCAGCTCGGACAGCAGCACCCGCATCCACTCGGCCTTCTCGGGAATCTCCAGGCCCAGCAGTCGCTCCACAGCCAGGCAATAGCAGAGATTATTGGCCATTGGGCTTAGGTAGTCGAGCCGATCGGTGAGCGGAACCACCTGCTGATAAAACTTGGCCTCGCAGGTCTTCTCGATGCCGGTGTGAAGGTAGCCGATCTCGGGGTAAAGCCGGACCACTATCTCGCCGTCAATCTCCACCACGAGGCGCAGAACGCCGTGCATCGACGGGTGCTGCGGCCCCATGTTGAGGATCATGTGCTGATCGCGTGCGCCCTGGGCTACAGGAGCTTCGAGGATGGGTGTGCCTGGATTCATTTAGCGGTACCCCTCCACCGGATAGTCCTTGCGCAGCGGATGGCCCTGCCAGTCGTCGGGCATCATGATGCGGCACAGGTTGGGATGGCCCTCGAACACGATGCCGAACAGGTCGAAGACCTCGCGCTCGTAAAAATTGGCGGCAGGCCAGACCGGCGTGATCGACTCGACTGTGGGCGCGGCGCCGTCGAGCATCACCCGCAGTCGGATGCGCTCCTTATGGGAGTGCGAAACAATGTGGTAGCTCAACTGGAAGCGCGGCGAAGAAGGGAACCAGTCGACTGCGGTCACATCCTCGAAGAAGTTGTAGCCGGCCTCTTGCACCGTGGAGGCCGCGGCGCAAATCTGGTCAGCGGTAATAGTAAGCGTCAACTCGCCCCGGTCAAACTTCGCGTCCAGCAGAGCCTCGGGCTTCCAGGCGAGGATAGCCTTCACCGCCGGATGTTCGGCGAGGCCTTCGAGCACGGCAGTCTTGCCGATGAATGTCTTCGCCTCGGCCATGTTTAGAGGTCCGCCTTATCCTGACTCCAGTTCAGGATGCCTTTGCGCACAATGTAGAAGAGGCCCACGGCCACAAATCCCAGGTAGACCACCATCTCCCAGAATCCAAAGAGCCGTTGGCCGGTGATCGCGGGCAGTTTGCGGTAGATCACCGCCCATGGCATCATGAATACCGCTTCCACGTCGAACAGAATGAACAGCATGGCGACCATATAGAAGCGCACGCTGAATCGGCCGCGTGCATCGCCGACAGCGACAATTCCGCACTCGTAGGCTGCCAGCTTGGTAGGAGTATTGCGATGCCGTCCGACAAACCAGGAGGCAACGACCATTCCCAACCCAAGCCCAAAAGCTGCAAGAATCTGCAGAAACAGCGGAAGATATTGCCAGTGGTAAGGGATCATCGCGGCCCAGCCCAGAAAATTCCCGGAAAATTTCACCCGGCGCACTGAAGCCGCAAAGCTGCTTCGAAGTGACAGGATGCTGGTTTGAGCTTAGGTATTCAGCCTCGTTCCGTCAAGGCCGGCAGATACTGCGCAACCGCCAATGGCCTCATCTCCACCTCCGCCTCGGTTCCCGGCGGTTGGCGTGGGCGAGAAGCAGGCTCGCGCCTCACTTGGAGAACTAAAATTTGGCTCCAGTCCAGTCTTGATGCGGGTCTAGAGTTCTACGGTAGGCGATTCTGCTGTCAGGCGCGAAATCACTGCATCTAGAGCTGACTCCCAAGGCGCTAACTTGACGCCAAAACGGGCGAAAAGTCTCTCGTTCGACAAAACCGAGTTCCGAGGTCGCATTGCCGAAGTTACATAGTCGGCAGAAGTGATCGGCTTGACTACCGGAACTTTGCCCTGAAGCAAGCCGGCAGCACGAAAAAATATAGCGCTGGCAAAGCCGTACCATGAGGTCGATCCAGAGCAGGTCATATGATAGAGGCCGGCCCAGTCTTCGGTAGATCCAAACCTGCCCTCCAAAACGCCGCTGACAATAGCCCGCGTGGCGTCGGCGAGTTCGATGGAACTTGTCGGTGCTCCAAACTGATCGCCAACAATGCCGAGTTCATCACGCTCGCGCGCCAAGCGCAACATGGTTAGAAGAAAATTCCGGCCATGGGGACCGTAAACCCAGCTTGTCCTGAAAATCAGATACCTGCCGCCCACCTGTTGGACAGCTTCTTCGCCTGCAAGCTTGGTTGATCCATAGACACTCAGTGGATTCGGTTTATCTGACTCTGTCCACGGCTCCGTTTTCGAGCCGTCAAACACATAGTCCGTGGAATAGTGCACAAGCAAAGCGTTGCAACGGCGCGCCTCTTCAGCGAGCACGCGAGGCGCTGTAGAGTTAACAGCCATAGCCGCATCCTTTTCGGATTCGGCGCGGTCCACAGCTGTGTAGGCAGCGGCGTTTAGTATGATTTGAGGCTCAGCGCTACGCACCATGGCGCGAACCTGAACAGGATCAGCCAGATCAACCGTATCGCAGTCATGACAGATAATTTCGCCCGCATCGGCAAAGCTGCGCTGTAACTCGCGACCAACCTGCCCCGCAGCGCCGGCAATGAGTATGCACAGCCGGCTGTTCATGCAAAAACCTCCGCATCAGTCAGTGAGAAGCCTTTGCGATCCTTGTCGGAAACTATAGCGAGATTCGGGTCAATAGACCAGGGAATTGCAATATGTCGGTCATTCCACAGAATGGTTCGCTCGCCTGAAGGAGAGTATTCGCCGGTCACCTTGTAGGCAATTCCAGTAACATCGGAGAGAGAAAGAAAGGCGTGACCGAAGCCTTCGGGAATCCATAGCATCTGCCCGCTTTCCCCGGTGAGTTCCACTGCAACAAATTTTGCAAAGTAGGGTGAGCTGCGCCGCAAATCTATAGCTACGTCGAGAGCAGCTCCATGGGTAACTCGCACCAACTTTCCTTGAGGATGAATCAGCTGGTAGTGTATGCCTCGTACGACATTCTTCTTCGAAATAGAAAAGTTATCCTGGGTCCACGTTGACGGAAGTCCAGCCTCGGTCATGATGCCCTGATTCCACGTCTCCCAGAACGCGCCGCGACCATCCCGATAAATAGCCGGAGTTAGCATCAAAACGCCAGGCAGTGAGGTTTCATCGATCTTCATAACTCGCTCGCTTCCATCAAAAATCGCGGCTCGTCTTTGAGTGCGAGCAGGTATTGGCCATATCCGCTCTTGTATACCGGTTGAGCCAGCTTTTCGAGCTCTTCGGCGGTAATGTATCCGAGACGATAGGCTATTTCTTCAGGGCAGGCAATCTTCAATCCTTGGCGCCGCTCAATTGTCTGAACAAAAACCCCAGCATCTAGAAGCGAATCGTGCGTGCCGGTATCGAGCCACGCCATGCCCCTGCTCATCATTTGCACCTCAAGGCAACCTGCCTTCAGGTAAACCCTATTTAGATCAGTTATCTCCAGTTCGCCGCGTGCTGACGGCTTAAGCGATGCGGCATAGCTCACAACTTCGCTATCGTAGAAATAGAGGCCAGTCACAGCGTATCGGGATTTGGGAGATTTGGGCTTCTCTTCGATGCTAATCGCCCGGCCTTGCTTATCAAACTCAACCACACCATAGCGTTCAGGGTCCTGCACGGGATATGCGAATACGACCGCTCCGCGCTTAACAGCGGCTGCGCGTCTCAAGTATGCGGGAAGTGATTGACCATAAAAGATGTTATCGCCAAGTATTAGCGCGCTCGTATCTCCAGCTATAAAGTCGCGCCCAATAAGAAAGGCTTGGGCAAGTCCGTCCGGGCTAGACTGAACCGCATAACTCAGGTTGATGCCCCACTTTTCGCCGTTACCAAGCAACTTCGCGAAGTGAACTGTATCTTGCGGTGTGGAGATGATTAGAATATCGCGTAATCCAGCTAACATAAGAGTGGTAAGTGGGTAATAGATCAGCGGCTTATCATACACGGGCAAAAGCTGTTTTGAAACGACATGGGTTACAGGGTATAGCCGTGTCGCTAACCCACCCGCAAGGATAATTCCTTTCATTGTGAATCCCTCTCTTGATAGTTTTTGCGGATCCAATCCCGATAGGCGCCGGTACGGACACCATCCACCCAAGAAACGTTTTCAAGATACCATGCAACTGTTCGACGCAGCCCTCCTTCAAAGTTCTCGGCCGCCTGCCATCCCAACTCGCTATTGATCTTCGACGCATCGATGGCATAGCGGCGGTCGTGTCCGGGTCGATCAGTCACGAAATTGATAAGACGTCTACGCGGCCCGAGTACGCCATCCGGTCTCAGTTCGTCAACTACATCGCATATATCCTGGACTACTTCGATATTCTTTCGTTCGCTATTGCCTCCAATGTTATAAGTTTCCCCGATGCGGCCGCGTTCGATTACGGCGCGGATGGCTGAACAGTGGTCCCCCACAAAGAGCCAGTCGCGCACGTTGCCACCATCACCGTAGACAGGCAGTGACTTACCTTCCAGTGCATTGAGAATCATCAGCGGAATCAGCTTTTCCGGAAACTGGAAAGGGCCATAGTTATTCGAACAATTAGTCGTGATCACAGGCAAACCGTATGTATGGTAATAGGCTCTTGCCAAATGATCGGAGGCCGCCTTTGACGCTGCATAGGGACTGTTTGGCGCATAGGCCGTAGTCTCAGAAAAGGCTCTATCTTGCGGCCCTAGTGATCCGTAGACTTCATCAGTAGAGACATGCAGGAAGCGAAAAGTTCGCCGGCTGGTTTCATCCAGTCCTGACCAATACGTTTTCGCCTGTTCAAGCAGAGTGAAAGTTCCCTGTACGTTGGTACGAATGAAGGCATCCGGCTCAGCAATCGATCGGTCCACATGGCTTTCTGCTGCAAAATGGACAATAACCCGAGGCCTATGATCCCGTAACAATGCTGCCACCAACTCGGCATCGCAAATATCGCCGCGGACTAACTGGTGCCGTAGATCCTCTGCAAGAGGTGCGAGATTATCCGGATTGCCAGCATAGGTGAGCAAGTCAAGATTGACTACAGCAGTGCCGGTATTCTCAATCCACTGCAGCACAAAGTTAGAACCTATAAACCCTGCACCGCCTGTGACCAGAATAATATTTCTGACGCTTGTCATCTCTCTGAATGTCCTTCAAACGCTGGGAGTGGAGAGAGCACTGCATTCCTCTGCTGCATACGCGTGAACGATGCTATCGGAACGTGCACAAATTTCGTTGCGACAGTGTTCGTTGCCCCTTCGCTCTCTCTCATTACTCATACCCCGCGAGACTAGCATGATGAATATTATAAACGCAAGGGTTATATAGCGTTCTTGTTAGCTGCCGAGAGTTGTATATAACATTGCAAGCCCGTAAGGCAGCATCTTGCCGTGCGCGAATAATTGTTTGGGAATAGTCAAACTACTGCCTAACCGGAGATAAAACGCATCGGCATTTGTATCTTCTCAGGCTTAGCTAATCCCGAATCCAATGTATGCTTCTGTTAGGAGGCAGCCTGGTCCAGAAGTGGGTTCACTATCTGAATTGCCCCATAGCGCTGGAGTCTTGTCAGATGTTCCGAATAGAGAATGGACGCGCCGGCGCGCTTTGCGGCCTCAAGAATCAGTGCATCCCAAAAGGGAACCTCCTGGCGCCTCTCGGCTTCCAGTGCTTCCAGGACCAATGCCGGAGTGGTTGTAACTACATCCCAGGTTGAGTAGTCGCGAACCATCAGACAGACTTCCTCTGCGGGCAGTGGATTCCCCGCGTTGTGGCAAAGTTGGATGCATAGCTCCTCAAGAACCTGCGTGCTCAGTACACCCCAACCCGAAGTCCATAACTGTTCCAGCAGCATTTGTGCGCGCAAATGTTTCATCCCTGCAGAACGATCATGCGCGTAGATCAGAATATCGGTATCCACAAAGCACTTACCGCTCATGTAGCTCACCTCGCAAGCGGGTTGGAGTCCAATGCAAATCAAAGCCTGAACGGAGACGCGCAACGGCGCTACGGCACGCCTGGTCGTATCCTTTGTGTTCGCGCACTAGATGTTCCAACTGGGCCGCCAGAAGCGCGCTGACCGATGAGCCATCTTCTGCGGCAAGGATTCTTGCCTCGCGCAGTAGATCCTCTTCAACTTTCAAGGTGATGTTCGCTTTCACAATTGCACCTATTTTCGTGTAGCACCATTTTACGTGCCTTGCGCAACTGATACAAGCAAGTTGAAGGTTTTGGCTTGATAGGCGAGGAACTGCCAGGTTGCTGTCTCCCAATCAACAGACTGACGGAGGGGATGGGGCGTGGAAGATTGTAGCGCGCCCTGTCAAATTGAGTTGTTCAATGGTATGCACCTGATTCTGTGGCGCTTTAACGTTCTATTCATCTTGGCTTGATAGCCTGTTTCCAGGGATGGCCCAGGTGTCCGAGATTCTCGTCAAGCAGTCCCAGCTTTTGCCAGAACCCGGCTCTCCAGGCGAGCAGCCTTCGGGCAAGGAGCCTCAACGTGAGGTGTCTGCCGTACGAGCGTTTCTGCTTTCGCGCGGCAACTCGGCGCTCGCGGACCGCGGCTTTCATTGGCTTATGGTGCTATGTGCTTTGAGCATCTTCGGCATCGTGGTGCTGATTGCCTTTGAGCTTGTAGTTCGCTCCCAACTCGCCTGGGGTAAATTCGGCCTGGACTTCTTTTACAAGGCGTTCGTCGATACTTACAGCAAGCAGACACTGTACTGGGATCCGGTGAACGGGCATTTCAGCGCCCTGCCGTTTCTCTACGGGACGCTTGTTTCGTCGTTCCTCGCGTTGCTGCTGGCGGTTCCGCTGGCCATTGGCGTGGCTGTTTTTTTGACCGAAATGTGTCCGCGCTGGCTGCGGGCGCCGCTGGCCTTTATAACCGAATTGCTGGCAGCGATTCCGAGCGTTATCTATGGGTTGTGGGCGGTCTTCGTACTTGTGCCGCTGCTCCGCGAGCATGTGAATCCCTGGTTGATCAGTGGATTCGGATGGACTGGCTTTTTTGGCGACGACAACCCCACGGGTCTCGGCTTTATCGCGGCGGGCGTGATTCTGGCCATCATGATTCTGCCCATCATCTCCTCACTCACGCGCGAGGTCATGTCGGCTGTACCGCAATCCCAGCGTGAGGCCGTATTGGCTTTGGGGGCCACTCGTTGGGAGATGATTCGCGTGGGCGTGCTGCGCAACGCGCGTATCGGTATTGTGGGCGCGGTGATTCTGGGCCTGGGGCGTGCGCTGGGCGAGACGATGGCCGTGACAATGGTTATCGGCAACAGCGCGGAGATTCACCGCTCGCTGCTTGCCAATGGAAGCACCATGGCTTCGGTGATTGCCAATGAGTTTGCCGAAGCTGCGAGCGACTTGCATCTGAGCGCTCTGATGGAGTTGGGGCTAGCGCTCTTTATCGTGACCATTATTGTGAACGCCTTTGCCCGGCTCTTGGTCTGGGCCGTGACACGCGGGGCGCCGGCATCGACCCATTGAAATTCAGGGAGTAGGGAACAGGAAATAGGACCGCCATGGAGAAAACAAGCTGAAGAATGAACATAAATTACGGGCACAAGTTCGAGCGTTAACCGATGGCGCGGCCACGGGGATGGCGGTTCTGTCGACTGTGCTGGTGGTGGCGCCGCTTGTGGCAATCTTCATCTATCTGGTTTACAGGGGCGCCAGCTCGCTGAACCTGGACTTCTTCACGCAGGTTCCCAAGCCGGTGGGAGAGACCGGCGGCGGCATGGCCAACGCCATTGCCGGCTCGGCGATTCTGCTGGCCGTCGGCAGTCTTATCGGCGTTCCAGTTGGCATAGCCGGAGGCGTCTTTCTGGCCGAATTCGGGCGCGGCACCAAGCTGGCTAATGCGGTGAGGTTTACGGCGGATGTGCTGAATGGAGTGCCGTCAATTGTGATGGGCATTGCCATCTACTCGTTGATCGTGGTGCCGCAGGGTCACTTTTCTGCGTTCTCCGGGGGCGTGGCGCTGGGCATCATGATGATTCCCACGGTCTGCCGGACCACGGAAGAGATGCTGTTGATGGTGCCTAACTCGGTGCGCGAGGCGGCGCTGGCCCTGGGCGTACCCAATTGGCGTTCGGTGCTGGCCATCACCGTGAAAACCGCTTCTCCGGGTATCATCACCGGCTGTATGCTGGCCTTTGCGCGCGTTGCCGGGGAGACGGCGCCTTTGATCTTCACAGCCTTCGGGAATGTGGGCTGGAGCGCGCGGCTGGACCAACCTATCGCCGCGCTGCCTTTGCAGATTTATGTCTATGCGCTCTCACCCTACGACGACTGGCACAGGCTGGCGTGGGGGGGATCGCTTGTCTTGATCGTTCTGATCGTGTTGGCGGTTACACTGGTGCGTTTCGTCACCAGCCGCGGCGTTTTGAAAGGGGCAAGCTAAGTGGGCGTCGGCATCGAGGTAACCAACCTGAACGCGTGGTATGGCACCAACCATACGTTGCAGGAGATTAATCTGAACATCCCCGCCAACCATGCGACCGCTTTGATCGGACCCTCCGGTTGCGGCAAGAGCACGTTTGTGCGCTGCATCAATCGCATGCACGAGACCAACCCCATCGCACGCGTGACGGGCACGGTGCTTATAGGCGATCTGGACATATACGCCGACGCCAAGCCTGTGGAGATTCGGCGCCGCGTGGGAATGGTCTTCCAGAGGCCGAATCCGTTCCCGACCATGTCCATCTACGACAATGTGGCCGCCGGGCTGAAACTGAACGGCTACACCAACCGACGCGCGCTGGACGAGATTGTCGAGAAGTCGCTGAAAAACTCCGCGCTGTGGGATGAGGTAAAGGACGATCTGAAAAAGAAATCCGGCGCCAGCCTCTCCGGCGGCCAGCAGCAGCGGCTTTGTATTGCGCGCGCGCTGGCTGTGGACCCCGAGGTGCTGCTGATGGACGAACCGGCCTCGGCGCTGGACCCGGTTTCCACATCCAAGATTGAAGACCTTATCTTTCAACTGAAATCGCAGTACACTATTGTGATTGTGACCCACAACATGCAGCAGGCAGCACGCGTGGCCGAGAAGACCGGCTTCTTTTTGAATGGCCGCATGGTCGAGTTCGACACCACACACAAAATCTTCACCAACCCCAGCGACAAGCGCACAGAAGATTACATCACGGGCAGGTTCGGATGACGCGCATACGCTTTCAACAGAGCCTTGATGAACTGAAGGAGCAATTGCTGGTGATGGCGGGGCTCGCGGAGCAGGCCATACAGCGCGCCATTGAGGCCTACCGCGTGCGCGATCTCTCGATCTGCGACTTGGTCAGCCGGAGCGAAATGGCGATCAACAGGCTGGAGCGCGAGATAGATCAATCTGCGCTGGACCTGTTGGCCATGGAACAGCCCACGGCCATCGATCTGCGATTTATTTTGAGCGTGATCAAGATCAACGCCGATCTGGAACGTGTGGGTGACGCGGCCAAGAATATCAGCGAGCGCGTGCGCGGCATGGAACAAATGGCCGCGGTAGATCTGCCGGTGGATATTCCGCGCATGGCGACCCTTGCCTCTGGGATGGTGCGCAAGAGTTTGCAAGCGTTCATCGAAGCCGACGCCGACCTGGCGCGCACCGTGCTCACCATGGACGACGCCGTCGACTCCATGAACCGCGCGGCCTATAAGGCGCTGACCGCGCTGATGGCCGAGCAGTGCCACCTGGCTCCGCAGGCGCTGAATGCGCTGATGATCGCGCGCATTTTGGAGCGCGTTGCCGACCACGCGACCAACATCGCCGAAGACGTGATTTTCTGGGTGCAAGGCGACGATGTGCGCCACAACAAGAAGATGAAAACAGTCCCCGACCCCCACGCAATGGAGTAGAAGGAAGGTGGCGTCCGAGGTGCACGGATTCGCAGGGTGAGAGCCTTGAGGACGGCCTTTTTCTGCTCCTGGAAGTACAAGTGATTTGTCGTAGAACTGGTACATTTTGCAATTTAACGGAATATCGGGCGCAAATGTGCTGATAAACTATTGAATCTACATTAGATACAGGTGGTGCGAGGCGTTATCCATGCGCAGAGAAATGCAACAGGGGTCGCGTTTTCGTTTTTTTGTTCGCATGGAGAGATGGCGGAAGATGGATACCCAGCGATGGGGGCGAGAGTCGGCTGGGGCTGGCGGCTAGCCTCCCAGGTCCCAGAACCGAGACATTATTCAGGCGACCGGCATCAAACCAGACGAAGTAGTTGGCATAGTAGACGACTGCCATCTGATCGGCTGCGGCGTAGCTGGTGCGGATTTCAGTGGTCAGGGGCATGAAATGACCCTCATCAACGTCTGATGATAAACAAATTTCGTACCCTGTTTTCCACGTGGAACACCAATTTATCCACGTTTCATCGGGTTTCTTCGGGTTTTGTCCGCACCTCCATAGCTCGCTACGACCCGGTCATCGCGATGAGACGCAATGAGCGGGGCACAGCTTCTCAAGTCACAGGGTTCTTTTCGGGGTTGACGAGCGGGCCACATGGCACCGCGCGTGTAGTCCCTCCGGGGCTGAAGCCCGGGATGTTCTTGTTGACTCTGTGCGGGGGTGTAAAACCCCCGCCTGCCTCCGGACCAAGTCCTTCCGAAGCAGGCGAAGCCCCGTTGCTCTCCAGCCCAAGCGCCCCCTATTTGGGTGTAACGGCTGTGCCGTGGTCCGCTCCGGGCAAGGGGCTGACTGGGGCCATGGCATCGAGCCGCGTCTGCACCTCGCGCAAGGATGGATCTTCGGGAAAGAGTGCGCGAAATTGCTGCACGAGGCCTCGGGCACGCCAGGTTTGGCCGCTGAGGAAGTAAGACTGCGCCAGCCGGGCTACCAGCGGTCCCGAGTAGGGATAGGCTGCAACGCCGCGCTCAAGCACCACCCGGGCTTCTTCGGCCCGGCCCATATTTCCTAGAGCCGTGGCCAGGTTTAGAAATGTAATCGGCTCCACCGACCCCTGCTTGAGCGCACGGGAAAAATAATCGGCGGCTTTGGCATAATCTTTTTTCTCGGCCAACGCGACAGCTCCCAGCGAGGTGAGCACTGCCGGATCGTTGGGCGCGGATTTGCTTAACTGGTCCAGCTTCCGGAACCAGTAGGGCCAGAGGCTGGGATCCTTGCGGGCAACCGTGAAGTAGGCTTCCAGTTGCGCCGTTTCGGGGATGCGCGCATTCGGCTCCCCATCGGGGCGATTGAGCCACAACAGGCCGGGCAGATCAGGTTTGGGCTGTTCAAACGCAAATTCGGGTAATGGTTGGCCGGGATAGCGCACGATGCGGTGCTTGGTGTCGTTGGAGTGCGCAATGCCAGCCACTGGCCGCTTCTCCATGTGACATTCGATGCAATCGTCCTTGATTGCGAGCCGCTTGTTGTCGTCGGGCTTCAGCGTGCAACTGGACTCTTTATGACATTTGAGACACGCGGCGCGATAAGCTGCCTCTTTGTTTTCCGGCTGGGGAGCGTGATGTATTGAGTGGCAGGTGCTGCATGTGAGCTTTCCATGGCTTGCCTGGTAGCAGACACTCAATTCGAGCGTGGAGTTCTTCCACCAAAGCGGCTGCTCCAAACTGCCGCGAATGGGTGGGTTGGTCTCTAGCCGGTTGGCCTCTTCATGCTGCTCGGGCTTGATGGGCCGCTTGACAATGATCATGGTTTCGGTCAGAGGAGTTCCCGGCCGGTAGTCCATCACCGTTTTGCCTGGGTATATCACCTCTGAGTCGCCGGCCTGGTGACACTCGCGGCAGAGGTCGTCGGCAAGGCGCGGGGAGAGCTTGGCAGGATTCACGATGGAGGTGTCCACTTCATTGGGTCCGAGGACGCGCCCTTTTTTCGTCTGCATTTCCTCGACGTGCAGCGCACCGGGGCCGTGGCAGGTCTCGCAACTCACCCCCAACTCGCCGAAGCGGAAGGGAGGTTCCTTGAACATGCCGTCGCGTTTGGCGACCGGATCTGGCTGGCCGTTATGGCAGAGCAGGCACCCCGTGGTCATTACGCGGCTGAAGCCCACGTCGTCGGCCACATATCCGGGCGAAAGCTCCCAGCTTTTTGTCCGGTTGTAGTAGGAAAGCGGCGCCTGGAAGAGCCATGCGCCGACGCGGTAGAGATAGGAGTACCCGACGATATCGCCGCCTGAAACGTAGTCGATTTTGTGAGCGATCGAATAGATCTTGCGCCCGCTCTTATCCAGCTCATAGGCGCTCTGATACATGTTCCCGTCCTGCTGGTAGACGGTGTAGGTGCGGTTGTTTTTCGCGTTGAAGACGGTGACCGGCCGGGGCACGCGCGCCAACTCCGCGGGCGAGTTGGCCGGCGCCATCGATTGCCCGTGCGGCGTGGGGAAGTAGGAGCGACTGATCTCTTCATGGCAGCCGGGCGCTCCGCAGCTCTTCGATCCCACATAGGCCACGGATGGATCCACGTTGCGGAAGACGCTTGGGCCGGTCTGCGCGCGAAGACTGGCGGCCGGCGAGAATGCAGTCAACGGAGCCAGGCATAGAACTGCAATGGAGTAGGGAAGAAGAACGGAGATACGGATAAGAAGCTGCATAAAAATTCAGCCGTGAGCCAGAGCGGGTTGCTCTCTCTTCCGGGCGTGGTGGACACTCCGGTCAGTATCCGGCCGCCCCAGTGTAGATCACGCAAATACCGGCAGGCAATGCGCTCGAGAAGATGATGGGTTGCAGGAGCGCGCTTTAGAAAAGGGAAACTTAAAGCACGGTAACGTGAAGCTGGATCAAGTGATTCGATGTATTGTATGTAACAACTTCGAGCGTGTCGTTTACCCTTACGCAGCTCATCCAAGTCTTTTAGTTTCAATCGAATAATCGCCGAAACGGACGATTTGTCCTGTTCTCTGCATCGACCCAGGAATTGAGAATGCGTCATCCGTAATGAACGGGTGGAGCGGTGGGCGAACAGGCTCTCCACTTGAATTCCTTGCCGAAATTGCGGAACCGGGTCTGACCATGGCGGTCGTGAGTCGCTACGGCCTTGTGTAGATCACATTTTTCCTGCATCCACTCAAGAGCCGCGGCTGATTGCGTGGGCAGAGATGTCCGAATCCGCCGCGATTCAAAACGCGGCTGACCGCAGGCCGAATCAGCTTGTGTTCGCGGACGCAGCGGATATGTTAGCTTGTCTGGAGTCAGCCGTTGCTGAAACCACGAGCAGCGGGAGAAATATGAGGAGAGCGAAATGCGCCCGACCAAATCCATCACAATTTGCGCCATAGCCCTGTTTCTCGGGGCCATGGCTCTGTCTGCGGGAGGACAGAATGCGCCCGCCAAACTTGCTCCTCAAGCCGCCACTGCCGCCGCCAGGGACTGGTGGAAGAACGCCGTTATCTATGAGATCTACCCGCGCAGTTTTCAGGACTCGAACGGCGATGGCATCGGCGATCTGAATGGCATTACCCAGCGCCTGGACTACCTGAAAGAACTGGGCGTGGACGCCATCTGGCTAACGCCTGTTTATCCCTCGCCCCAGATCGATTTCGGCTACGACATCTCCGACTACAAAAACATTGATCCGCAATACGGAACCTTGGCCGACTTTGACCGGCTGGTGGCCGAGGCCGGGAAGCGGAATATTCGCATCGTGATGGACATGGTGATGAACCACACGTCGGATCAGCACAAATGGTTTTTGGAGTCGCGCTCGTCGCGCACCAATCCCTATCGCGACTGGTATATGTGGCACGACGGCAAAGGCGAGACCGCAACCAGCAAGGGCGCGCCGCCTAATAACTGGCAGTCGGAGTTTGGACACTCGGCATGGCAGTGGGACGAGAAGACGCGCCAGTACTACTATCACAAGTTTTATATCCAACAGCCGGACCTGAACTGGGACAACCCGAAGGTGCATGAAGCTTTCAAGGACATTATCGGATTCTGGCTCAAGCGCGGCGTGGGCGGCTTCCGCTTCGACGCCATCACTACTCTCTTCGAGGACCCGAGTGATACCGACGAAACTGTCCTCCTCGACAGAAGCGGCAAACCTATCCTCGACGCCTTCGGCGAACCCACGGTTGACGGCTTGAAGACCGAGTTCCTCCCCGGTGCACACGCGGTCATGCAGGAGATGCGCTCGACGGCGGACACATTCAGCGCTGGCAGCTTTCCAGGCGAGCGAGTGCTGATCGGCGAAACCTACGTGCCGAACGTCGCCGCTCTGGCCGAGGAGTATGGGAGCGCCGGGAAGCCGGAGTTTCACCTGCCCATGGACACACAACTGGGCATGCTGAACACCCTGAATGTGGCCAAATTCCGCGCTCGGCTACTCGACGCCGAGACGGGCCTCAACGGCAACACGCCTCTGTTCGTCTTTGACAATCACGACAGGCCGCGCCTGGACGTGCGCTACGGCGATGGCGTTCACAATTCAGATATTCAGCGCGTCATCTCCACGGTTCTGTTCGCCAGTCGCGGAGCGGCGCTGTTTTATTACGGCGACGAGATCGGCATGAAGACCACCCCGCCCAGCCGCAAGGAAGATGTGAAGGACCCAGTGGGCGTGACCGGCTGGCCCAAGGAAAAGGGCCGCGACGGCGAGCGTACTCCCATGCAGTGGAATGCAAGCGCAAACGCGGGCTTCACCTCAGCCAGCGCAAAGCCATGGCTACCCATTCCGCCCACCTCCGCCACAGTCAACGTGCAGGCTGAGGAGGCCGATCCTAACTCGCTACTGGCTTGGTACAAGGCCCTGATTCACTTGAAGAAGACCAATCCGGGATTCGCTGATGGAACTGACATCATGCTGGACCCTAAGAATACAAAGGTGCTGAGCTGGATGCGCCAGCGTGACGGCGCGCCTCTGGTGGTGGTGACAGTAAATTTCACCGCCGATCTGCAGACCGTGAATCTCTCGGCAAGCGAGGCGGGTCTCAAGGCCGCCCACCTTAAGACGCTGCTGAAAAGCCCAGGCGGCGCCGACCCTGCGTCGACCGAGGCCATCGAATTGGCTCCGTTCGGAGTTTATATAGGAGAGGTGCAGTAACGGCTGGATCGCAGGTGGTTCTTAATTGCGCGGCGGCGATTGCACCTTGCGGGGTTGGCGCGCGCTGGAACGCCCTGCGCTGCGAGTAAACTTTGATCGCTCGAAGGCCGGCTGCTAGAGGATATACTCGCTTTTCGGGGCGTGGCTCCAACCAGCCATGCCTCAAGGAGCACCTGCATTGCCGTTTACACGTCGCGGATTTCTGAAATCGTTGTCGAGATCGGCGCTGGTCTTGCCGCTTGAAGAGGTGTTGAGACTGGCAAGGCCAGCATTTGGACTTGAGGGACGTTCCCCGCAGGAGGGGCAGTCGCACGGTACGATGGGCAGCGAGCGCCAGGGATATGAAGCGCAGGCCCGCCCCGCGCCGAAGGGCATTCCTTCGCCAGTGACCGGTACACCGCTGGGAGTCCGGTTTGTCGACGTGGCCAGGCAAGCCGGACTCAACGTAAAAACCATCTACGGTGGCGAACACCGCAACAAGTACCTGCTAGAAACCACTGGTTGCGGCGCAGCCTTCTTCGACTACGACCAGGATGATTGGGTGGACATTTTCCTCGTCAACGGCTGGCGGCTCGAAGGATTTCCCAAAGGTCAGGAGCCGGTCTGCCACCTGTTCAAGAACAACCGCGACGGAACCTTTACCGATGTGACTGAGAAAGCAGGACTGGCTCGCTCGGGCTGGGGTCAGGCCTGCTGCGTGGGCGATTACAACAACGACGGCTGGAACGACCTGTTCGTCAGCTACTTCGGCCAGAATGCGCTCTTCCGCAACAACGGCAACGGGACATTTACTGAAGTGACCAAAGAGGCAGGCCTTTTGCAATCCCGGCTCCGCTGGAACTCAGGCTGCTCTTTTCTGGACTACGACAAGGACGGCCATCTCGACCTTTTTGTCGGCAATTACATCGACTTCGACGTGAAGACTGCGCCCACGCCAGAGGACGCCAATTGCACGTACAAAGGGATTCAGGTAGCCTGCGGGCCGCCGGGACTAGAGGGCGGCAAGAACCTGCTCTACCACAACAACGGTAACGGCACATTTACCGACATTAGTGAAAAATCCGGGATGTGGAGCGCTGTGGGGAGCTATGCGCTCAGCGCAGAGGTGGCCGACCTGGACAACAACGGCTGGCCTGACATCTATGTGGCCAACGACTCGGCGACCGCTACCTACTACCAGAACCAGAAGGACGGCACATTCAAAGACCAGGCGATCGAGGCAGGGGTAGCGTACTCGCCGGACGGCAAGCCCCAGGCGGGGATGGGCGTTTCGATCGGCGACTACAACCGGGATGGATTACTGGACATTGTGAAAACGAATTTTGCCGGCGATACCGATTCGTTGTTCGTAAATCTGGGAGACGGCTCGTTCGATGACCGCACCTACCAGGCGGGACTGGGCATGAACACGCGGCTTATGGGCTGGGGCGTGAGCTTCGTGGATATCGACAACGATGGCTGGCTCGATATCATCATCGCCAATGGCCACGTCTATCCCGAGGTGGACGGAACGCAGGTGGATGCCGCGTATGCCGAGCGCAAGTATTTATACCGCAATCTGCGCAATGGCCAGTTTGAAGACGTAAGTTTGATCGGCGGCAGCGGCATCATGGCCGCGGTTCCAGCCCGGGGCTTCGCAGTGGGCGATTACGACAACGATGGCCGCCTTGATATGGTGGTGAACTGTGTAAATGCCGCACCCCAGTTGCTCCGTTGCGAATCGGCACTGAAGCGCAACTGGATCAAAATTCGCGTCGTGGGGACCAAGAGCAACCGCACCGGTATCGGCGCGCGGCTGAAGGTTGTGGCCCGGACCGGCACTCCTCTGCTCAGCGCGAAGCCCGATGCGCCCCTTGTTCAGATCGACGAGGTCCACTCCTGCAACGGCTATTACTCGGCCAGCGACCTTCGCACTCACTTCGGACTGGGCGACGCAACGAAAGTGGACCTGCTGGAGATTCGCTGGCCCTCCGGCGCAGTGGACACATTGAAAGACCTGGACGTGAACAGGCTTTATGTGATCGAGGAGGGCGGAGAGATCCTTAAGATCGACGCTTTTGGCGCAACAAAAGTGAAGGCCTGAGCTGGCATCGGGGAGCAGAAGTGAGATGCAAGACTGGTGAGCAGTTCAATACGTTTCAGCGAGACCCCCTCGGGAAAAGCGTGGTTGTTTGTCCGTGGAGCGATGGAGTAAGTTATTGATATTAAACAGTTATTATGATTAAATTGCGCTTGGGAAAAGTGGCCACAAAAGGTTGAACGATTAATTGCATAAAGCACATAAAGCAGTTGATACATTGTATTTAACGCTGGTAGCCTTCCATTTTTTCTGTTGACAATAGCTCAAAATGTGGATTACTTTCTTGGGCATTCCGGTTTACGCCGGTTTTTGTGCTCCTAAGTTTTCCCCATTCAGGGAGCAGCGATTCCGGATTTTAGCCACCCTGCCATTGCGGCGGGTGAGTCTTTCGCGCCGACCGTGAGAAGCGAGCTTGCTTGTCGGCAGATACATCCCAAGTTCACACAGAAAAATCGAAGCATCCTCAAGAGACCAGGAGACCAAATGATCAAGACATTACGTACAGCCCTCGTGCTGACGCTATTCGTCTGCGCGAGTTTCCTACTCATTGCGCCGGCCAGTGCGCAGTCGGTCTACGGATCGATCTTCGGCACCGTGACCGATTCGACCGGGGCTGCCATCGCAGGCGCCACGATCACAGTAACGGACGAGGCTAAAGGCACTTCCGTTACCGCTACCTCCAACGGTGCGGGCGACTACAGCGTCCCCCACCTTATCCCAGACGTTTACGACCTCAGGGTAGCATTCAAGGGATTCAAAGCCTTCGAGACCAAGGGCATCCAGGTCGAGGCCGATACCGCGCCCCGCATCGACCCCATTATGGTAATCGGCGGCGGCAATGAGTCCGTCGAAGTAAACGCCGAGTCGCAGCCGGAGTTGAAGACCGACCGCGCCGACGTTTCCACCGTCTTCAACGAGCAACAAGTTTCCAGCCTCCCGGTTGGCGACCAGAACTTTACCAACCTGCAACTACTGCTGCCGGGCGCCCAGATTCTGGGGTGGTCCCACGCGGCCGATGAAAATCCTCAAGGCTCAAAGCAGATTCAGGTTGACGGCCAGGCCTTCGGCGGAACCGCGTTCGAGCTGGACGGCACCGACAACCAGGATCCGATTCTGGGCATCATCGTCATCAATCCTGCTATGGATGCAGTGACTGAGACCAAAGTCACCATGCAGAACTACGACGCCGAGTTGGGAAAGGCCGTCTCCGCGGTGGTTACCGCCCAGACAAGGTCAGGCACTAACCAATTCCACGGAAGCGCTTATGACTTCCGCACCGGCAACGCGAACCAGGCACGCGATCCCTATTCTTCGGAGACAACGGGCAAGTACGACCCCGTTACCAACGCCAACGGTCTTCCGGCCGGCTTGAAGAACCGTTTCGGCGGTTCAATCGGCGGACCGATTCTGAAGAACAAGGCGTTCTTCTTCGGCAACTATGAGGCGCAGCGCCAGAAGGTCGGAACATCGGCCCAGGACACTCTGCCCACTACGCTCCTCACTGAGACTGCTCTGGGCAACAACACAACAAGCGCCGCCCAATTGGCAGTCGGATATAAAGGTGCGGATTTGAGTGAGTATGCCACGAAGCTAGGCACTTCGGGACTTCTCTACGTGAACACTCCCGCCGAGGCTGCAGCTGCGGGCGTTGCGATTGGTCAGCAGTATCCAGACAACGTAATTCCCGCCTCGGTTTTGTCTACCCCGGTACTGAACCTGCTAAAGGTTCTCGAGCCGTACACCAAGGGCATTAGCCTTGGCGGCCCTGGCAATTTGAACGGCCTGGACAACAACTTCCATGAGACCGGCACGGGCCTGTTCAACAGCAACCAGTGGACAGAGCGCGTGGATTACGCTCTCAGCGAAAAGATGCACGCCTTTGAGCGCTTCTCGCGCTTCTGGGATGTTTTGTCGGGCACGGTGATGTTCGGCGACGCTGGTGGTCCGGGCTTCGGCATCGGCGGCTACGGCGGCACCTCGCAGGGCTCCGACGATAGTCTTGCTTCGGGCATGGATATTGCGGTCAGCTCCAAGCTGCTCACCGACTTCCGCCTGGGCTACATGCGTTACAACATCAACGACCAAAAGTATGACGGGACCACCACTTACGCCACTACCCTTGGCATGCCGGGACTTAACGTTGCCACCTATCCCGGCTCTGGCGGCGCGCCCGGATTTTTCCCTCAGACTCTGCCCGGCGGAACCCAACAACCTCTCTATGGCGGCGCTCTGAATATCAACCGTTGCAACTGCCCTCTGACCGAAAAAGAAGACCAGGGCCAGATCGTCAATAACTGGACCATGATCTGGGGCAATCACACCTTCAAGGCCGGCGCCGATCTGCGCTATGGCCGCAACCTCCGCGTTCCGTCCGATACCGATCGCGCCGGAGATATAAACTTTAGCTACGGCCCGACTTCCGGCGCCTTGGGAACCACGGGCGGTCTGGGCCTAGCCTCGTTCCTGCTGGGCGATGTCTCAGAAATTCCCGGCTCCGTCGGTACCGCGGCTGAAACCAATACCTTCGGCCGCTACGTCGGCAACACCACTGAGGGCAACGCCAAGGAATTCCAAAAGCGGACCTTCTTTTACGGAGAAGACGCTTGGCGCGTCACCCACAATCTGACCGTCAACCTGGGCCTGCGCTGGGAGTTGTACTTCCCGGAGACCGTGAATGGACCGGGCAACGGCGCACTGATGAACCTCAATGACGGCTATCTGCACGTGGCTGAAATCGGCGGCATCCCCAGCGACATGGGCTGGTCCGCGAAATTGTCGAAGCAGTTTGCGCCTCGCATCAGCGCCACCTACCAGTTTGGCTCGAAGACCGTTATTCGCGCCGGTTACGGGCGCAGCTTTGACATTGGCGTCTTTGGCTCCATCTTCGGCCACACCGTTACCCAAAACCTGCCGGTTCTGGCCAACCAGGAAGTCTCCCCGACCCAGGCTTATGGAACCGCATTCAATCTGTCGGTTGGGCCTCCGCCGAACGTCTTCCCAGTGGTTCCGAACACTGGCTTGCTGCCTAATCCGGGACATCTCGTCACCACCAAGGTTCGCCCCAACCCGCTCGCTTTCCCAACGATCGACGCGTGGAACCTGAGCGTGCAGCGCGCTCTCACTCCAACACTCACGCTGACCGTGGCCTATGTCGGCAACAAGGGAACGCACACGCTGGGCGACGGCGACAATCGCAACACCAATCCCAACGAGGCGGCTATCAGCCTGCCAGGTTCCTATAATCTCTTCAACGGCCAGACGTTGCACTATGATCCTTCGGTGGGGGCTGTTGGTAGCATTTCGAACCCTACGGGCATCGCGGCCAACGGCGGCACCTCTACGCAGAACTACTTGCAGCGCTACTTCTTTAGCTCTCTGCCGGCCTGCGTAGACAGCAATTACGTCACCCCCACCTTCGATCCCAATATCGCGCCCGGCATGTGCGGTTGGGACCAATCCATCTTTTACCAGGGCGACAACCAGAACACCGAATACGACGCCCTGCAAGTCACGCTGGCCCAGACTTTTTCCAAGGGGCTTGCGGTAAACGTCAACTACAACTGGGCTGCCGCGTTCGACGAGAACTCGACGTATTGGACCTGGAGCCACAAAGTTACCCGTGAACCGGACAGCAACGTTCGCCGACAGTCAATGATCCTGTACGGCAGCTACGACTTGCCCTTCGGCAAAGGCAAGCAGTATCTGACCGCTGCCAACCGGTGGCAAGACCTGATCATTGGTGGCTATCAGTTGAGCACAGTGCTGAACTGGTCGGGCGGGTTGCCGTTCGGGGTCTCCTACAACAAGACCAGCAAAAACGTTCCTGGCAGCGCGCCGAACTTCCCGAGCGCTTCCGGAAAAATGAAGACCAGCCTCGCCGGCTTCGACGCAGCAAAGAAGCATCGCGAGTTCTACGCGCAGCAGATTCCCTGCGCGGACATCGCGGCGGGTTGCACGACAGGGGCGGCTGGTGATCTGACCGACCCGATCGACGTCGCAGCCGGCACCGGGATCTTCGTGAACCCCGGTCTGGACAACATCGGCAACGTCGGCTACAACACCTACCGCGGTCCTGGGTTCTTCAACGAGGACCTCGGGCTCAGCAAGGCGTTCACCATCCGTGGGAGCATAGCCACCAAGTTCCGCATGGATGCCTACAACGTCTTCAACCACATCAATCCCGGTAACCCCGGCAGCGACATCGAGTCGGAAGGCGACATCACTGGCCAGGGACCGGGCGGCACAGCTCGCTACCTGGAATTCTCTCTCCGCGTTCAGTTCTAACTTGCGAAGAAACTCGAACCGCAACACGAGGGGAGCTTCGGCTCCCCTCGTTCTTTCACTCAACATCTATCATCGAAGCATGGAAAAGATTGCGCTTCACGAACTAAACTACGAACCAGGCTTCTAAGATGCAGCGCACGTTCACTATCGCATTTCTCGCTGTACTCCTCGCACTGGCCGCCCCTGCCCAGGCTGCGCAAAATGACAGCACGCCGACCGGCGAACCGACTGCGCCCGCGCCCACACCATTTGAAGTTGCCAAGGGTCTGGCAGCCAAGGGACGCCTGGACAAGGCGCTGGCGCAGCTTGATCAACTGGCCGCCAAAACTCCCGAGGAACCCGGTGTGGAACGGCTGCGGGGCATCATACTTTACCAGCAAGAGCAACTCCCGGAGGCTGTTGCAGCCTTCACTAAAGCCGAGGCTGAAGATCCCAGTGATCGCGAGTCAATAGAGATGCACGGCGTGAGTCTCTTTCGATTGGGCCGGGCTCCAGAGGCCCTTCCATTTCTTGAAAAAGCCCACGCCGCCGTGGAGCGGGCCAACATCGACCCGCAGTACGTACTTGGCCTCTGTTATGAAAACCTGACGCGCTACGACGACGCGCGCCATGCCTTTGCCGCGCAATACGGCTTCGCCCCCGACTCCGCTGAAGCGTATCTCCTTGCCGGCAGGCTTTTTCTGCGTGGTGAGTTCGCGGACGAGGCAGCTGTTCAGGTCCACAAGGCCCTCGAGATCAACCCTGCGCTCCCGTTGGCACACCAGCTCCTGGGTGAAGTGGCGCTGGCCAAGGGTGACACGGCGGGGGCAATCCTCGAACTTGAGGCCGAGCGCAAGCTTAACCCGCTCGACGGAGTCCTTTATGACCGGCTGGGGGACGCATATCTGCGCAGCGGGCAGTATGCTGACGCCCAGCAGGCTCTGAATCGCGCGATCCTGTTGGAACCCGGCTCGACCGCTCCTTACATCCTTCTGGGACAAACCTTACTCAAGCTCCAACAGCCCATCCAGGCACTGCATTACCTAGACCGGGCAGCGAAGATGGACCCATCCAACTACATCACGTTTAACCTGCTTGGCCAGGCCTTCAAAGCGACCGGACAAGTGGCAGAGGCCAACCACGCATTCAAGATTTGTGCGGACCTGCAACACGACGGCAAATCACAGTCTGCGGGAAGATAGACCATGCGCAAGCAGCACCGTCTTCTAATCGCCGCGCTCGTCAGCCTCCTGGCCTACTGGCCGCATTTTGTCACGGCACAGGCGCAGAGCCCGCGGAAAACTGGCCAACTGAAGCGCGCCGATGCGGCTTTCCACGCTGGTTATGATGCTCTGCAGTCGGGAAATCTGGAGTTGGCGCGCGCAAAATTCGCTCTGGCTTCCCAACTTGCCCCGCAAATTCCCGAGGCCCACGAGGCTCTGGGTGCGGTTCTGGTCGAGTTGGGGAAACCGGTGGAGGCCGTCGAGGAACTCGAAGCCGCTGGCAAGCTGAAGCCCGCGGACCAGGGGATCGAAACCAATCTGGCTTTGGCATATGTGAAGGCTGATTTGCCCGCAAAGGCGATTCCGCATTTCAGCGCCGCGTTCAATCTTTCGCAACAGTCCGGGCATCCGCAGGCCGATGCAGCTTTCTGCGAGGCGTACGCCCGAGCATTGGCGGCCACTGGCAAGTTGACTGAGGCCATCGAGATGCTTCAGGCCGCAAATAAGCGAGGGGGAGCAAGGGCTGAGATCTGGGATGCCATCGGCTCGCTCTACGCCCAACTGGGTAAATGGGATGAGGCGCGATCCCAGTTCGAGCTTGCCCTTACGACAGACAGTTCATATGAGCTGTCGCGCATCCACCTCGGCGTTCTTCTCCTCCACGAGCGCGATTACCCGGCTGCTGTCGATAGTCTGGAAAAAGCGGTCAAGCAGGAGCCGGCGAACGCGCTGGCCCAGTTCGAGTATGGACGGGCGCTGGAGGCCTTGGGCCAGGATGATGCCGCCGTTCCCAGCTTGCAAGAGGCGGTCAGGCTCAATCCCGAGTTGCCCGAAGCGCCAAATGAGCTAGCCATGGCGTTGCAACGGCTGGGCCGTCAGCAGGAGGCGGTTCCATGGTTTCAAAAGGCCATCGAACGCGAGCCGCACAACGCTAGCGCCTTGACCAATCTTGGTTTGGCGCTCACGATGACCGGCAAGGCCAAGGAGTCGCTCGAGATCTTCCACCTGGCGCTGGCGGAGACGACCAAAGATGCAGTCATCTACAAGGACATGGGCGTGGCGCATGTTCAGCTTTCCGCATTCGACGAGGCCATTAGCGACTTTCAAGCAGCAATGGCGATCGATCCCAATGACCCCCAGATCCACTATGACCTTGGCTTGGCCTATAAATTCAAAGATCGCGCCAACGACGCCATCGCCGAACTGATACGCGCCGGCGAATTGGACCCGACCCTACCAGATCCGCCGTACACTCTGGGCATTCTCTATATGCAGATCGGCAAGCTGGACATGGCTGCTGTTGAACTCAAAAAGGCTGTTGCTCTGCGCCCCGACAACGGTGACGCCTGGGCGATCTTGGGCAGTACGCTCAAGCAGGACTCGCGACTCGATGAGGCCCGGGATTCGCTGGAAAGAGCGATCCCACTCCTGCCCGGTCAGCCTGGCCCACGCGTCACATTGGCGGCGGTACTGGCCGAGCAGGCTGGCCTCACGACCGCAGCTGCCGACGCCAGTGAGGCGGCCGGAGACCAGCAGCAGGCTGAACAGCAGCGCAGCCACGCGAAGGAACTGCGTAGTCAAGCTGCCGAATATCGCCGCCGGGCTGCCGAACTCAGCCGTGCGGCCGTCAGTCGTCAGAAGGCGTCGTTCGCCCTCAATGCCGGCAATCAACTGCTGTTGCGCGGTCAAATTGCCGATGCGGTTGCCCGCTACCAGGAATCCATCGCAGACGATCCATCTTTTGCCGATGCGCACAACCAGCTTGCAATCGCCTATGAGCGCCAAGGCCGAATTGACGAAGCCAGCACCGAACGAGCCAAGGCGAAGGATCTCGCGGTAGTCAAATAGAATGCTCTTTCAAAGGAGGACTTTGAGATGAATAGAGATACTTATCCATCGCAGACGCCAGCGGGCTGCATGGAATTACAATTGTCTGCTCCGATGCTTAGATTGAGATGCGACTGCCGTTTAATGAGATATCGCTCTTCGATTCTGAACGAGCGGACGTTGTGGTTTAGTCGTGGCCTCATGAAAGCCTATTTTCTAATCGCTCTTCTTGTTGCTTGTGGTGCTCCGCTTCAAGCCCAGGCACCGGCGAATTTGCCCCAAACTGCGGTGACCCATACCTACACGTTCGACGTGGGCTTCAGTTACAGCTTCCCGGACGACTGGGATGTGGTGAACATGAGTGCGACACTCCCTGAAGCGCAGAAGCAGGCGCAGCAGAGCGCTACCACTGAGGATGAAAGGCGGGGTGCTGCTTGCACCCAGATAGCCCTCAGTGCGCGGCATGGAAGTCCTGCTTCCACCGTGGTCGCCGTGGTGTTGCCCTTTTCCTGTCTGGGAGCGGAGATGACGGAAAAGGATCTTCCTGGCATGGGTTCCGGAGCCATGGAGGGAATCCAACAGAACTTCGACATTGCCGAGCCTGTCTACGGCGTCTATTCGCTGGGCAGCCACAGCGTGTGGATCGAACGCGCCAAGGGCACACTCAAAGGCCGCTCCGATATCCAGTTCACTGTGGAGACCGTCTGCAGCATTATGAAAAAGGGCGCAGTCTGCTGGATGGCTATAGCCGCTGACGATGCCGCGCTGCAAACCTTCGAACACGGTGCGGTCACGCTGGGAAGCGAAGCCCCCACGGCACTGGTTCCGGCTGACGCTTTTGTGAAGAAGCCGTCGTAGTGTCCTTAGCCGCCGGTGGACGACTGACGCGAAGCGAGTTTTGAAAGATGCTGCCCGACCAAAACTATTCAGGATGGTCGGGGGTCATGATGCAGATGTCGGGCAGGTTGCGGTAGCGTTCCGCATAGTCCATTCCGTAGCCGATGACGAAGAGGTTGGGAATGGAAAAGCCTACGTAGTCCGGCTGGATTTGTTCGAGACGGCGGGAGGGTTTGTCGAGCAGCGCGGCGATGCGCAGCGATTTGGGATGCTGCTGGAGGAAGAGCTTGCGCAGGTAGGAGAGCGTGAGGCCTGTGTCGAGGATGTCCTCGACTACCAACACGTTCTTGCCTTCGATGGGCTCATCGAGGTCTTTGATGAGCTTGACTGCGCCGGAAGAGCGCTGACCCTGGCCGTAGCTGGAGGTGGCCACGAAGTCGAAAGTGGCGTCGGCCTGCACAGCCCGCGCGAGGTCGGCCAGAAACGGCGCCGCTCCCTTGAGCACACCCACCATTACGAGCTTCTCGCCGTTGAGGTCACGGGTAATCTGGGCGCCCATCTCGGCGACGCGCTCGGCAATCTGCTGGCGGGTAAAAAGGATCTCAAGACCAGAGTAGGTGTTCGTAGCCATGCAGACAGTATCGCCCGAATCATGCGGCACAAGGCAAGCGCGCCTGTGTAAATCAGGGCCGGAAGGCTGGATGGCCGGCAGGCGGACGCGGTTCCGAAGCTTCGTCCGTCTATACTTGAGAAGCGATGATTCCTTATTTGCATATTTGGCATTACCCGGTCCCGACCTTTGGACTGATGCTCTGGCTGGCTGCCGTGGCGGCGGCATTTGTGATGGACCGCGGCTTCAGCCGCGCGCGCATTTCGGCTGACGCGGTGGGCATGGTGGCCGTGACCGTGGTGGCCGGCATTGTGGGCGCCAAGCTATGGCACGTGATCGATACGCCCGCGGAGTTTCGTGAAGTGGGTTGGCGCGTGCTGTGGGATTCGGCCGGCTTTGCTTGGTTCGGCGGACTGGTGTTCGGCATCGGCGCGCTGGTTTTTCAGGGGTGGTGGGCTAAGATCCGAGGGTTGCGGACGCTTGATCTTGCCGCTCCGGCTGCAGCCATTGGGCAGGGCATCGGGCGCATCGGCTGCTTCCTCTCCGGCGACGGCTGCTACGGAATCCCGATCAAGCAGGTTCATTTTCTCGTATTTAATTTTCGGCCATGGGGTATGAGCTTCCCTAACGGGATTGAACCGACTTTGGTGCCCGTTTATCCGACGCCGCTTTATGAGTTCGCTGCCGGACTGCTGATTGGCGGTTGGCTGTGGTGGAGGGCAGGCAAGCAACCGCGCGTTGGCGTGATCTTCGGGCAATACCTGATGCTTAGCGGAATAGCTCGCTTTCTGGTTGAATTTATACGGCGCAACCCCAAGGTGCTTTGGGGTTTATCAAATGCTCAACTGGCCGCCGCCGGCTCTGTTGTTGTGGGCGCGCTGTTGATTGCCTGGATCGCCACGCGGCGGGTCGCTGAGCCAGAGAAGACTGCCGGTACGGCTGCAAAGGCTGCCGCGGCTTAAGGGGATGTCAAAGGGCTGGAGCAACGCTTAGAGGGCTATCCTGTTTCGCTAAAGTCGCTTGATGAACGCCTGCGCTTCTTTCAGCTGCGGGAAGAGCTTCTCTTCGGCCTTGAAATCGCGCGAGTGGACGCAGCGGCGCAGGCCTCGCATCCTGACGGGGTGCTTCAGGTGGAGCATCTCGTGATAGAGCAAGTATTCGATGGCGTAGCGCGGGCTTGATGGGCGGTCGAAGACGCGGCTGACCACAATGGTATTGTGGGCGGCGTCGTAATGGCCGAGGGAGCGCTTGGCCATGCCCTCGCTCCAGGTCAACTCGGGCCGACCGAGCAGGCCGCCGAAGAAGCGAACGTTAAGCGAATCAAAGACTTCATCCAGATTGAAAAAATGGCCCTCGGGGCCGAAGAAGCGCTTGCTGCCGCGAGCGCCGCGAATCAGCTCGGTTTGGCGCGTGACCGCGGCGCTGGAGGAAAACCGCTTATAGCGCATGTTGTGCGCGGCGTCGATGGGCTTCTTATAGAGCTTGGCGAGCAGGATGTGGGCGATCGAGCGAATCACAGATTCTGGCGCACCCTCAAGCAAGTCCGAGAGACTGACGAGGACCTGGCCGTCGCGGAGGCGAATGCGCGTATTGAGCGAGGTGAACCGCCGGAAATGGACCATCATCGGCGGCATCGGCGCCCTGGGGCGCAACGCCCTGTACTCCTCCTGAAAGATGGGAACTAAATCAGCGGCCACTCTCCACAGTTTACAGGGATCGGTGGTGAGCGGTCCGTGTCCACTATTTCTTCTCCAGCACGAGCAGGCGTTGGCGCGCTTGCCACTCCTGATCCGGAAATTTTCCCGCGGATGCAGTAAGGAAGTGATGGTAGTAGGTTGCCGCATTGGTCTTTTGGTGAAGCGCATCGTAAGCCGTTGCCCAGAGGAAGTAGGTGGAGGGGAGTTCCGGAAGGGACTTTGAACGCATGGTGAGCGCCTGGATGGTAATTGAAGGCTGATTGGTTTTGGAAGCGGCAAAGGCCAGGCCGCTCCAACCGTCGGTGTTGGAGGGATCAAGCCGCGTGGCCTTATCGAAGGCCGCGAAGGCCTCGGCGTACTTAAGTTGCCTAATCAGGTTCTGCCCATGAGACACCAGCAGCACCGGGTCTTCAGGGCTGGCCGCGAGCAGCGCGATGTACAAATGGTCCGAGCCTGCGGCATCACCGGCTTCGGCTAAGACCTCGGCCAACATGCGCGTAATGGCGACATCTTTGGGGTGAGCGTCGTGAAGCTTTTGAAGCAGCGGCAGCGCCTCTGCCTTGTCCTGAGCGGCAAGGACAGTGGCCAGTTGAGCGGTGAGCGCGGGGTCATCGGGCGCCTGTGCAAGTGCTGCGCGGAGGAAGGTTTCCGCTTCAGGATATTGTTTGCGCGCAATCAAAAGATGAGCCAGCCCAGCATTGGCCGGGGCAGATCTGGGGTCGCTCAAGAGAATGCGTCGATAGGCTTGCTCCGCGGCGTCGTATTGACCGGTCTGCTCGGCCAGGCTGGCAGCAAGCAGCGTGTCGACCGGGGTTTCGGGCGTAAGCTTCAGCGCCTCAAGCAGATCCTCAGAGGCCTGCGCAGGATCGATTGCGCGGTCAATCTCCGCCATGGCACGCCACGCCCGCGCCTTGGCGCCGGCTCCTGCATCTCCTGGATCGAGCTGAGTGGCGGCAACCAATTCCGGCCGCGCGTCAGAGAATTTATTTTGGCGCGCCAGTAGCAGACCTAGCTCCGCGTGCGCCTCGAACGACTGCGGATTCGCTTCGACTGCGCGCCGGTAGAGCGCGGCCGCATCGTCGAGGAGATTTTGCGCATCGGCCGCATAGCCAGCGTCAAAAAGCGCGCGCGCATCGGTGGGATGCGAGGCCAACCACAGGCCGAGTTTAGCCTCGGCTGCCTTCCAGTCGGATTTGACGATTGCCGCTTCGGCACCCGCCACTTCAGCGGAGACAGGTTGAGATGCAGCTGCAGCGGGCTCAGGGGCGGGCGCCTGCTCTTCCGGATCCTGCGAAGAACTCTGGCCGAAGATGGCGGTCGAAGCGAAGAGCAGCACAAAAGAGCAAAGACGAAGCACGGATTACCTCTCTCAACAGTTTACCGGGGAGGACCTTTGATGGGACGGCTGATACTTCGACGCGAGGGAATATGGGAGGGAATCAGGCGGAGAGCAAAAATGACCAGATTAGCTGGGATGAAGTGTTCATCCTAAAACAGGAGATCAAAGATGCCTAAGCAATTTGAAAACCCGAAGATAACGAAGCTGAAGAACGAGACCGTCTCGGATGCCTCAACGATGAAGAACCTAGGCCGCGTGGCCGAGAAGGCCGCAGAGAAGTCTACCAAGGCCGAGCAGCAATACGACAAAAACAATAGCAATCTCTTTTCAAAATAATTGGCACCTCGGTACTTCCAGCCCCACAAAAAGGCGAGGAAGAGACCGATGACTGCCAGAGATTGAGAGTGAAACTATGGTTTTTGATAAAAGGCAATTCATCCCGCTCGCCAGAGCATATCTATGCCAAGACTGCGACTCCATTGGCAATAACGCGATGCGATGCCCTTTGTGTGCTTCGAAAGTTCTGTTGGGCCTGGCGAGAGTGTTTGATCGGAAAGAAGAAGTCAAGGTGTCAAATCTGCTTCAGTTCACCGCTCTAGCGGCCTGAAGATCTTCCGGGGAAAGTGCGTCAAGCGATGACGCGGCGAGAACGAATCTTTTTGCAGTCGTTGAGGAAAAGGCGCACGCATGAAGTATCGCTTTATTTTCTTTTACATGCGCATTTCTGAATTCAGAGAAATGCTGAGCAAACACGCAAAAAAAACAACCCGAGATAAGTGGAGCGCATCACTCTAAATAGGGTAAAGTATATGACAGAGCGATGCTACGAACCGAATGCCCAAAATTGATGATCGGAGGTCGATCCATGAGCTACGCTTCGATGCAACACATGCCTCTCTCTTCAGCATATCTGTGCCAGGACTGCAGCTCGGTGGGCAACTGCTCAAAGCAATGCCCGGCGTGCGCATCTTCTGTTCTCATTGGTTTGGCAACAGTGCTTGAACGCGAGGAAGAAGACAGCAAAGTGCTGGCTTTTGAATACCGCGAGGCGCTGGCCGCCTAAGCCTTTCCAGGCTTGCTGAAGTGCTGTTCGAATGATTGTCCTGTTTTCACCAATCTGAGAGAAGAGGCCAATGGAAAGTGGCCGAATTGCATTGGTGGTGCCGGTAACTTTTTCCCGGTTGCCTGAACGAGATTTGCCTGCGATGAAATCCGGGCCGAATGTGCCGGGATGCTGCGCATGAAACCCGTGGTGTAACTTGCGGCGGGTCGACAGTTGCTCATGCTCTGCTCTGACACAAAGCAGAGCTATTCAATCAGATCTAAGAGCAAAAGTGCCTCGGAGAGGATGAACCTATCCGAGGCACGAGAGGAAACCGCAGTCATCAGAATTCCTAGAAGTGGACGACAACGCCGCCGGAATAGCGGAATCCATTGGTGCTGAGTTTGACGCCGCTTTCCGGGTTACCGATTTCAAAGGCTCTGGCGCCAGGCTGAGCTGTTCCTTCTTCGCCAACAAGATCGATTATCGAGATCTGCTGAGTGAAGTATTCCATTTGCACGGGCCGAATCGAGATGTGCTTCTTCAGCTTTATATCGACGCCGCCTCCGCTGACCATGGTGAAGGAGTTTGTCGAATATGAGCAAGACTCCTCGGACGAGACGCAATCTGAAGAGGGATCTGCAGTGAACGAGAAATGAGTAGAGCCGAAGAGCTGATGGGCAAAGAAGCTCAGCTTCGGCGCTAGTCCGTGCCCGAGGCCAAACCGTACGGATGGACCAGCCAGGTAACCTTGCGTATGGATCGTCATCTGCTCCACATCGTCGGTGTAGCCGGCAAACTCAACTTTCGCGCCAACATACTTGTTGAAATAGTAGCTGCCTGAAGCCTGCCCGCCGTTCAAGCTCAGTGGGAATGGGGATTCATTGATTCCGATATAGGCTCTTGAATAAGAGTAGCCGCCGAAGACATCCCACTTGTCCAAAGCCGCCGGTTTCGGTTGTTGAGCTGATGAAAGAATCGAGCAGCATGTTAAAGCAAAAAGCAACACAATAGCTTTACGCATGAAATTTCCTTCTCTGCTTGTCGAGAGCAGTTGTAGTGGACCTCCACTTGACTGGCCGTCACAGGAGATTGCCGTTTGTAAGATTGAGCGGTTTAGAGAAGAGTAGCATAACTCGCCAGAGAACAAAACCATAGAAGACATTGGATATCGGGCGAAGTTCCCTTTCTTGCAACAGATTCCTACAATTTCACCATGAGGCAGCGTACCTCGCGCCTTATAATAAAGAATGGCTGTTTGTGTCCTGAGCCTGACTGTGAGGACAGGAACGCAGTCGCGCGACTTCTCGCCCGGTGCTTCCCTTTGAATGACGCCATCACGATCCGCGGCGCGCGGACCCACAACCTGAAGAACATCTCATGCGAGATCCCTCATGGCAAGCTGACGGTGATCAGCGGCGTGTCGGGTTCAGGCAAGTCATCGCTGGCCTTCGACACCATCTATGCCGAAGGACAGCGGCGCTACGTCGAGTCTCTCTCCTCCTATGCGCGCCAGTTTCTGGAGAGGATCGAAAAACCGGATGTGGATGAGATCGATGGGCTGGCTCCGGCCATCGCCATCAAGCAGAAGAACTCAACGCGCAATCCGCGCTCGACTGTGGCCACGGCCACAGAAATCTACGACTATCTGCGTCTGCTCTACGCGCGTTGCGGGACGGTGCACTGCGTCCATTGCGACGGGTTGGTGAAGCGCGACTCGATGGACGAAGTGGCGGAGACTATATTGCGGCTCGGCGAGGGAACGCGGCTGAATGTGCTTTTTCCGGTGCGGCACACCGAGGCTGAACCGGCGGCGGAAACAAAGCCTGCGCGAAGGGTGTTGAAATCCGCAGCCAAGGGACCGGCCAGTACCGCGGCAGATTCTCCACTGACCGAGGCGCTGAAAGCCCGCCTCATGGAACTGCGCGGCTCTGGTTTCAATCGCCTCTACCAAAGAGGCCAGATCTTCGAGTTTTCGACGCCAGAGTCGCTTCTCGATCTCGACTTCACACTGCCAGTATTCGTTCTGCTGGACCGGATTGTTGTGAGCGCCGAAAACCGCGCGCGCATTGTGGATGCCGCGGAGACTGCTTATCGCGAGGCAGGCGAGGTGACGTTTGAAGAGCTTCCACGCGACGAAGCCGCCGCGCGCCCGCGCCATCGATTCTCCGGTTCATATGAGTGCAAGAGTTGCCACCGCGCAGGCCGCGAGCCGGAACCGCGCCTGTTCAGCTTCAACAATCCTTTCGGCGCTTGTCCGCGCTGCCAAGGCTTCGGCAACACCATGGATTTCGACCTGAACCTGATTATTCCGGACAAAGGGCTCAGCCTGAACAACGGCGCCATCGACCCCTGGAACAGGCCTAAATATCGACCGTGGTTCACAGAGTTTCGCAAACAGGCGGCCGAGTTGGGTGTCGCGCTGGACGTGCCTTGGCGCGAATTGCCGGAGGCCGCGCGGGAGATTGTTCTGCGCGGCAAGGGCGCTTTTGTGGGTGTTAACGGGTTCTTCGCACAGATGGAGCGCAAGAAGTATAAGTTGCACGTGCGCGTGATGCTCAGCAAATATCGCGGCTATGCCGAGTGCCCGGACTGCCGGGGTCAGCGATTGAGGGCCGAGGCGCGCAGCGTGCGCATCAGTGGCAAGAATATCTGCCAGGCCACCGCGCTCACGATTGCCCAGGCCAAGGAGTTCTTTGATGCGCTCAGGCTCTCGCCCATGCAGGAGGAGATCGCTGGCTCGATTCTTGAAGAGGTACGGCAGAGGCTAGGTTTTCTGGATGCGGTCGGCCTAGAATACATCACTCTCGACCGACTCGCTTCGACGCTCTCCGGCGGCGAAGCGCAGCGCATTCAGCTTGCCACGTCGCTGGGTTCGCGGCTGGTGGGCGCGCTCTATGTGCTGGACGAGCCTTCAATCGGCCTGCACACGCGCGACACGGCTCGTCTCATTCATATTCTTCATGAGCTGCGCGATCTGGGCAACACCATAATCGTTGTGGAGCATGATGCGGACGTGCTGCGCGCGGCCGACCACTTGCTCGACCTTGGGCCCGGCGCAGGCGAGCTGGGCGGCAAGTTGCTGGCCGAGGGGGTTCTAGCGGAGATTGAAGCCAATCCCAATTCACTTACCGGCCGCTATCTCTCCGGGCAAGTCTCGATTCCAGTACCCACGCGCCGCCGCTCGCCGGGCCGTGAGCGCCTCGTGCTGCGCGGAGCCACGGCCAACAACCTTCACGGTCTCGATGTGGAGATTCCGCTGGGACTGTTGGTGGTCATCACAGGCGTTTCCGGCTCAGGAAAATCGTCGCTTGTGCATCAGGTGCTTTATCGCGCCGTTGCGCGGGCGCTGGGCCAATCTGATGGCGCTGACCCCTCCGGGGTTTTCACGTCCTTGAATGGTGTGGAACGAATCAATGACGTGATGCTAGTGGACCAGACGCCAATTGGCCGCACGCCGCGCTCCAATCCAATCACCTACATCAAAGGCTTCGATCTGGTTCGCGAGCTTTTTGCATCGCAGCCCGAAGCCAAGCGGCTCTCGCTTACGCCGGGTCATTTTTCTTTCAACGTGCCCGGTGGGCGCTGCAACACCTGCGAGGGAGACGGCACGGTCACTGTCGAGATGCAGTTCCTGGCTGATGTCGAGCTGCCTTGCGAAGACTGCAACGGAACGCGCTATCAAACCAAGGTCCTCAACGTTGGGTACAAGGGCAAGAATATTCACGATGTGCTGCAAATGACGGTGAAAGAGGCGCTGCGGTTCTTCGCCGGCCAAACTCGCCTCCTTGAAAAACTTGCTGTGCTGGACGAGATTGGCCTGGGCTATCTCAGGCTGGGCCAGTCAGCGACGACGCTTTCCGGAGGCGAGGCGCAGCGCGTAAAGCTGGCTGCTCATCTGGCCCAGGTGCGCGCGGCCAACGCCAATGCCAAACCATCGGAAGCCAGCCGCGTGCTCTACATCCTCGACGAGCCGACGACAGGCCTGCACTTTGACGATGTCTCGAAGCTGCTGACGGCTTTCCGCAAGCTGATTGATGGCGGCGGTTCGCTGATTGTTATCGAGCATAACCTGGACGTAATCAAATGCGCCGACTGGGTGATCGATCTAGGTCCCGAGGGCGGAGAAGCCGGCGGCCGCATTGTGGCCGAAGGAACGCCGGAAGAGATTGCAGGCAATCTCCACTCGCACACTGGAAAATGGCTGGCGCGCGTTCTATAAGCGGACGATTTTCTGGCTGCGAAAATCTGCGCGAGCAAAGATCATTTGGGGAATCTCTGCGCAGCTACCTCACAACAGCGGCCCTGGTCGCAGTTTGCGTAAATTCAAAGCGCAGGAGCAAGACGCGACTTGGAGATTGTTCATCGGCCTGCGAAGGTTTGAATCTCCATTCGCGCGCGGCTTTGAGAGCCAGGTTAGAAAAATACTTGCTCGCCCCGGAGTCGATTGCAGCATCGGAAACCTCGCCATCTGGTTCGACGGTGACGCGGATAGTCGCAAGGACTGTACCGCGAATAGAGTTCCTCGCGGTCAGAGGCACGTCCGGCAAAACCTGATTGACGACGGCGCCGTTCGCCGCAGTGGCTCTGGCGCTTTGTTTCCTGGCAACGGAAGGAGGATGCGAGGGCGCGGCGGCAGGCGACACAGTTTGCTGCTCTCCAATTGGCGGCGAGGGACGGGTCTTGTGAGAGCGCAGCAATAGAGTGCAAATCACCAAGAGCAGAACGAGCGCCGCGGCAACAAATGCCATCAGGCGCTGTTTGGCAGGTTTTGCCGGACCGGCTTCACTGGCGGGCTCGGCAGGGGATTGGGGAAATCCGAGGCGCTCCTTGATTTTGTTGATGGTGCATCGGCGATGCGGATCAATCCGAAGACACTCTCGCGCGATGGTGGCGAAAGGTTGCGGGATGGACGGCGGCACAGCCGGCTCCTGATGCATCGACCTCTCCCAAGCCGGCGGATGCTGAGTGAGGGTTTCGACCAGCAGGACGCCGAGCGACCAGATGTCCGCAGACGGCGAAATAGGCCCGGCGGCGCTTTCCGGAGCGTCGTAAACGCTCGGCGACGCGATGATTTTGGTCGGTTGACCCGCAACTTGCAGCTTTTCGCTGGAGATTCTCAACTGGTCGTCTACCACCATGATGTTGGACGGCTTCAGATGCCCATGCACGAATCCGTTCTTGTGAAGATAGCCAAGCGTGTCAAGTAGAGGCTCAAGCATTTCGCGGGTTTCAGAGGGCGTCAGCGGCCGCTCGGGAAGGATCTGGGAGAGATTTTCCTCGGCATATTCTGTTACGGCATACAAGAACAAGTTGCTGCCGATTCGCCAGCTTCCGGTGTGAAAAAGGCGCATCAGGCGAGGATGTGAGAGGGTTGCCGTGGACGCCCAGACCCGTATGCGTGCTTGTGCCGAGCTCTCATCCGCCGGAATGAGTTTGATGGTGGCTTTAAGTTGTGGGTTTCCGTCAAGTTCCGTGAGGAAGACACCGCCCGATCCGGAGCTGCCTAACCATTGGAGAAGGGGAAATCTTCCGTCAATAACCCGACCAACCCAATCGCTGTCAATTGTCGACGAGTTCATGGTGTTGACCATTCTAACTCAATGCAAACAAAGTGGAACAAAGAAGATTTTGCGGGCCAGAGCGGGAGAGGACGGAACAAGGAAAATCAGCATCTGCCTTCGCATGGCCATAATCACGCGAATTCCGGCGGATCTTCTTGTTTCGGCTGCGCGTTTCGACAGGCACATCCTGCTTCGCTAAACAGCGAAGGTATCATTGATGTGGAGTCACTTCCGAGCGGAAGCATTCAAGGAATCAGGATGCTGAAACTCAATTGATATGAGGCTATTAAAGTGAGCGAATGCGCTAAGAATAAAGGGCTTATGGGCAGGGAAGTGACCGGAAAGCCGGTCACCAGCTGCGAGGATCTGAATGAGGTATTTTCCAGATCTCTTCCGGCTTTTGGAGGCGCCTACCTGCGCCGAGTCTATGAAGTGATGAAGCAGGTGATCGAGAAGCGCATTCCGCTTGTTGTCACGTGCGCCGGTCCAATCACGGTTTCCGATCAGCATCGCGCGTGGCTCATTCCATTGCTAAGGGCGGCGAACACGGCGTACATTACGGTCACCGATGCGATCTGCTACCACGATGGACATGATTGTCTCCGGAAAAGCGATGAACGCCCGATCCGCGAGGTGGCTCTGTTCGGCGACGATGCCAAACTGCGCGAGAACGGCGTGATTCGTGTTACCGACACCGGCTTTGACGAGCAGGTGCTCTTTGACCAGGACGCAGTATTGACGGAGGTGTTGCAAAGGCCTGAGTTCCAAAAGCGAATGACGACAACCGAACGCAACTATCTGCTCGGCAAGTACTATGCCGAAAGGGAGGGTGCGCTGGGTGCTGCGCCGGGCCTGTTGAGCATATGCTCCGAACTTGAGTTGCCGGTTTTCATCGGCGCGCCTGCGGATGGCAGCGCATTTCTGAATTCCGTGAAGCTCTGGATGCTGGCACGGCTGGGGAAGATCAAGTATGGCTTCGATTACGATCTTCACGAAGACGTCTTCGAATCCTGCGCATACCATTACTGGGGATTGTTCGGTTCCGAAGCGAAGTCGTTTGCAATTCTGGTATTGGGCGGGGGTGTTCCGAAGAATTATTCATTGCAACCGGAACCGACGCTTTCGCAGATCTTCTTCCTCGAGAATATTCGCGGCTACGATTATGACGCTCAGATCGTTTCGTCCCCGGTGACGGATGGCAGTTTGTCATCGTGCGCTCCGGCGGAGGCTGTGTCGTGGGGCAAGGTTAATCCGCAGACTTACACGACGCAGACGGTCAGCATGCAAGGCGATTACTCGTCTTACATGCCTTTTATCGTTCGCGCGCTTGTGGGCAAGGAACTGCTTCATCATCCGCCGGAGCCGCTTCGCCTTTATGCCAGGCGCGACGAGCTCAAGAAGAAACTGCTTGCGGCTATCGGGAACGACGAGGGCGCCATGGAGAAAATCATGGAGACGCTGTCGCTACCCGCGGCGCTCAAGATATAAAGGTTGGCCGAAATACTTTGTTTATGCGAAAGGGACGGGCATGGGCCTGTCCCGTTTCGTCTATTGCAGGTTCTATGCCTTGGCGGCTGTGAGTAGCGCGTTGACTCTGGCCATGACCGGGAAGGCGTCGGCGACGTAAACCACGTCGGCTTTGCCACGCGTCCAGCCACAGTTGGGGTCGAGCGAGATGGCGCGGCGGTCGGCAATGAAGCGCCAGCCCACGACGTGCGGCTCTTCGCCGTGGCAGCAGGTGGACAATCCCTTGGCGTGGCGCGGCGTCGAACCAGTTTGGCCGATCTGATTCAGGTGCGTCAGGAAAGGAAGAACGGAGTTCCCTTCGCCGCCCTGATCGACGAGAGATTTACTGCTGCCCAGTGACGCCCCGGTCGCGCCGAGGAAGCCGAGAATTAGTTCGCCCGCTTCGGCAGCGTGAATTTGGCCGTCGGGCTGTTTCTTGGTCCAGCCTGCGCCAGCAACGAGGAGCATCTTCGCGTCGGGACGAATGGTCTGCTGGTCTTGTTGCGGCGCGCGGAAACCGCTGACCGTGGTGCGCAGCGCTGGGAGTTGAACTGCGACCTCTTCGATTTTGGCAGTGCCGGATGCCCCTGCAAAAGCCGCGTGGGTGCCCGCATCGAGCAGCAGGAACCAGGGGCGAACGTCGCGGCCGACAACCGCTTCAATGCGCTGGCGATAGAACCAGCGGGAGGCCTCAATTGTTTCTGCGCCGCCCAATGCGGTTATATGAGTATCGACAAAGCCGCTGAGGCGATGGGCAACGCCGGCAGCGACGCGTGTGAATCGTGAAGAGCCGGGCGCGAGAACGATGGTGGCGTTCGCCGCGCGGCAAAGGGCTTCGACAGCGGCTGTGTCGGTGGCGTAACGCGCTTGCGCGAAGGCCTCACCGGAGACAGCCAGCAAACGCGCGCCGGTTGAAGCCAGGGCTGCGGCTGCGGATGTGGCGTCAGTAGCGACAATGCCGATGGTGAGCGGGGCCGAGAGGCGCGCGGCTAGCTCCAACCCGGCGGTGACTGCTTCGAGCGAGGCGCGAGTGAGGGCGGAGCCGGATTCGTCTGCATGTGTGAGTACTAGTAGGTTTTCCATTATTCGGCTCCAATCCAGGCGACCAGTTCGGCTGCGATCTCGTCAGGCGTAAGGTCTTTGACCACGCGCGTGGTGCGCTGCTGCTTGGGCAGGCTAACAGAGACGTAGCTGAGGCCGTTGGCTTCGAGCTTTGCGGCTTTGGCCTTTTGCAGCGCGGGCATGATGGTGCGCATGTTGGCCATGCCGACTTGCGGGTTGTTGCGCGGCTCGGCGAGATTGCCCGTGGCCCAGCCGAGAACGGCAGGCGCTCCGGCGCAGACCGAGAGCTGATGCTTGCCGCCTTCGACGCGCTCCAGCACTTCAAAGCTGCCGTCGCCGCGCAGGTCAATTTGATCGACGCCCTGGAATTGGTCGGTGATGCCGAGGCGCTCGCCTACTAATTGAAGAGTCACGCCAGCGCCGCGCGTGGCCGACTCCCAGCCGCCAAAAAGGAGGAGCTTCGTGCGGTCGATGCCGGGGATTGCGGCGATGGCCTCGGCCAGCACGGCTGCGGTTGAATGCGCGTCAGGAAAGCCGCCGATGGGTCCGTCGATGGGAACCAATTCGAAGGCGACCTTCTGCGCGACCGTCATCATCACCTGTTGCAGCTTGGCCTTGGGGCCGAGCGAGACGAGCCAAAGCTTGCTGCCGGGATTTTTGGCGGCTAGTGCAGCCGCCTCATAGAGCGCGCAGGCGGCCCATGGGTCGAGGACCGCGGGCAGGACCATTTCGTTTTTGAGGCCAGGGCCGGTAGGGCCGGTGGTTGGCTCCAGAGTTTGCAGCGGATCAGGAACGATGCCAGCGCAAACCACAATGTGGAGAACATTAGCCATGAAAGATTTCCTTTACGTCTATTTTAATTGATCGAAGAACTAGTTTTCCGCATGATGCAACCTCCCCGCGCCGGCGTGGTATTCTGCATTGCCATGCTCGCCGTCGGGCGATTAGCCACGGGTCTACAGTCACGCGCTGCAGTGCCCGCTATTCAGAGATGCCGGTAACGGTACCGCGAAAGACCCTCTTATCAGGCATAAGGACTTCATATATGTCGTTGATAGGAAAATCGTCCGCCTGATGATTGGCTTTCAAGAGTCGTGCATCGTAGTTGCCCGGGAGAAGGACAAGTTGATAGTTGGAGTATGCCCAGTCGCACCGCAGCTCAAGTTTCTTTCCGTCCAAGATCACATCTGCGTAGGGCACATCACTGCAGGAATATCCATATCTGTCGTCCCAATGTGAAGTGCAATATGAGCGGATATGCATTCCGGAGATATGCACCTTGAGTGGGTAGTCAACCCCTGGCTTGGCTTTGGGCGGTTCTTGCCCGTAACGTGTCTTTTGTCCTGATATCGGAGCGATGGAACAGAGCAAAAGGAAGATAACCGCAACAAACTTTCTCATTGCTTACCTCACAAGTGTTTTGCATCGGCGGTTGGAAGCCAACACTCTTCATAACACGAGCAAAGCATTATTGTTGTGGCAGAAGCCGGTAATGGTCAATTTTCCGCGGAGTGCAGGCCGCCGGAGCCAGCGCTGAAGGCGATGTTGGAGTGGACGCCGTCCGGTGATTGACCGCAGTTCCACAAACATGCGCCGCAGTGGACGCACTTTTCGCGTTCGAAGGCGGGCGCGCCGTCTTCTCCCAGCGTGATGGCCTGGCCGGAACACATGGCGATGCAGGTTTTCTCCTCGCAGGCGATGCAAAACTCCGTATTGCGGAAGGCGACATGATCGGCGAAACCGGGCATAGCCTGGACTTTGCCGCCGATGAGCAGCGCGTCCTGTTGCGTAACCAGCAAGCGGCCGTCGAAGGGGATCTCCGGCCAGCCGCGCGCCGAGAGCAGGGCATCGTGGAGCGAGCGTCCGTCGGCGATGGCTAGCTTGACCGTATCGAACTTTTCCGAAGATGGCGATGTGCTATCCCACCCATTTCGCAAAGAACGCGAAATGGATGGGGCACCCAGAGAAATCTGCTCGTGCGCCGGAGGGACCTTCGCGTTCAGCGAAAGTTTCCCATGCGTGAGTCCGGCGAGTGCCATGCCGATCATGCCTTTGACGATTCCGCTCTGGAATCCGTTGCGGGCGTTTTCAGCTTCGCGCGCGCCGCGCGCTACCCAACTCAAGGCGCGGCGGGCTTCATAGGTGGCGGCGAGATTCTCTTGCGTGAAGGGCTTGCCGGCGCGGAGCAGTTCAATGACCGCCTCACCGAGTTGCGTGCCGGTGGCCCATGCCTCATCGACGCCGGAACCGGTCAACATATTTGTTGACCCCGAGCCTTCGCCGATTCTGGCAAAGCCATCGCCGGAGAGGAACGGCTCGCCGTGACGGCCCGACTCTTCGAGCGACTTTGCGCCCCAGGAGCGCAGGGTTCCGTCTTTCAGGTACTTCCACAGCGCAGGGTGCTGGATGTAGTGCTGCAAGTAGCGGTAGGCGGTGCGCGAGGGGTCGTGCAGCCAGGACGGGACGAAGATGCCGACGGAGACGAGGCGCTCGGGATGAACGTAGAGGAAGCCGAAGATCTCCGGCTCGGGGTAGCCGAAGCTGTGCCATACGGTTCCGGGTTCGAGAGGTGAGTCTTCCGGCAGCTCGATGACGAACTTCATTCCCAGGGCCCATTCGCGGTGGGCGTGACCGGCGGGCAGGCCGAGTTTATCGTCGAGTGCCTGACCGACTGCGCCAATTGGGCCGTCGCCCACGACGGTCAGCGGCGCGCGGACGTCCATTCCGGGCATGAAGGCGCCGGTTGGAGCGCCGGATTTTTCCACTCCCTGGTCGGCGAGGCGCAGGCCTTCAACTTTATTGCCGTTGAATAGCGGCCCGCTGACCGGGCTTCCGGGCCAGATCTGGACGAGGCCGGTGGCCATCAGCTGCGAGCCTACCCACTGGTTGAACTGGCCGATGGAGAGCACCAGGCCGCCGTGCTTGTTGAGGAACGGCGGCGTCCAAGGGAGGGTAAAGGCATGATCTCTTACGCCGATGAGCTTTCCGCCAAGACGCAGGAAAAAATCACCGAGGCGCAAGAGCGCGGAGCGGCGGCTGGCGCCAATGGGGTCGAGCAGGTACATGACCCGCTCGCTTTTGACCTCGACGGCCATGGGGATTTCTGCCGGGTTGAGGGCAGGGAGGCTGGAGCGAATCGCCTCGCCGTGCGTGACCACACCGCTGACGCCGGAGCTGATGTCGTCAGCGCGTTCGTAGCAGAGAACTTGCAGAGGCATTCCCGGAGCGACGCGGCTCTCGAAGGCGGGATCGGCGGGGTTTTCGGTCCACGCCTTGGTCAGCGAGGAGAGAAAGCCGCCCATTGCGGGACCGAAGCCGGCGCAGGCGATGTCCACTTCCATGGTCTGGCGGTCGGTCTCGACGGTCTCTGCGGTTTTATCTTCTGCGCTCAAGCGGGCCTCCTCGTGGACGGGGCGAGATCGATTGGTCAAAGGCAACTAGTCCTCTGACCGTATGAATTCGTCCTTTGGCATTTGCGGTATCCCACCCATTCGCCAGAAAAAAAGCGAATGGATGGGGCACGGAGTTGGTACAAATTCAATCGGTCAAAGACCTAGCTGGTCTCCGCTTCGCGGAGATGGCGAGTTAGCGAGTTGGCGGTGTGATGCGGCCGGTTTGAATTTGCGGTATCCCACCCTTTCGCAAGAAAGAAAGCGAAAGGATGGGGCACGGAGAGTTTGAACCGTACTCATGCGGGATAGTCCAGCGCCTCGGGAATCATGACCTTGGCGACGGTGTCGGCGGCGCGGTCTTTGGCCAGGCGCGAGCCGCTCAGGCAGGCGGTCAATCTGTTTTGCATGCGCAGAAAGTCCTCGTTGCCGGCGCAACCGGCGCAGGGTCCAGCCTTCTGGGGATGCGTGCCATCGGCGGCCAAAACGTCAAGCGCCATGGCGGAAATGCCCGGCATGGTCCCTTCAAGTTCATCCAGCTCGCCAGCCAGGAAGCAACCGCGGTGTTCCTCTTCGTCCCATGAGGGGTGGCAGTTGTAGCCGAAGACGAGTTCAGCGCAGACGCGGGAGACTTCGCCGGCGGCGGATGCGGCTTGCGTGTGGCAAAGGTCGCTGAGGAATTGCACGGTGCCTTCAAGGCCCTCGGCAGCGACGGGATCGTCTGCGCCCTTGGCTTCGAGTTCGAGCACGTCGAGAATCTGCGCGCGTGAGGCGACGAGCCAGCAAAGCGCATCGGCCAAGGCAAAGGTCACGCCCTGGCGTTGACCGTGATAGAGTTTTGCGCCGGAAGGGTCGGTGGCCTTTTGCAGGTGATTGAGCGTCCATTGCCACATCTGCATGGCTGACGCCAGGGTGCAGGCTCCGGTACCGGGGCGCGACGAGGCGATGAGCCGCATTTGTCCGGTCCAGGCGCGGAACTGGGCCAGAAAGACCTCGGACGTCATTGTGACGGTCAACTGGCGGCGCTGCACAGCTTCGGGGCCTTCGTATGTGGCTTCGAGTTGAGCGTCCATCCACTTGTTGCCCAGGAAACCCGGGCAATCTTCGGTGATGCCGTAGCCGCCCATGAGGCTGACAGCCTCGCGCAGCAGGTTGGCTCCGTGGCCGGTGTTCCACAGTTTGGTGGCCGGGCAAAGCACGTTGGCCTCGGCGTCCTTGAGCACGAAATGAACCAGCGGGTCGGCTTCGAGCTCCTGGCGTCGCGGAGCATCCGAATTCTGAGCGATGAGCGAGACAAGCTCGATGGCGCGCTGCTCGCTTTCCTTGAGCGCCTTGAACTCAGCGCGTCCGCCCAGGATGCCGCGCTCTTTGAGGATAGCGCTCTTTTGCTTCTCGATGGGGTCCAGATCGTCAAAGAGGCGCGCGGTGGCAAAGCCGAGCGAGGTAGCTGCTTCGCCCGTGGCCCAGACATCCACCAGCCGATGCAATGCGTCTTCGCGCTGCTGGATGCCCTGCTCGTAGCGCACCGAGCCGGGGGTTGTGCCCTCGGCTCCGCGGAAACGCCCGCGCTGGTAACGAATGACCGGCTCCACAGCCGACAACAGCTTGGCTGCCGACATAATGCCTACTGGCACACGAGTGCGACGGAAGACCGCCTCGATGATTTCGCCGTGGTTGTAGTTAGGGACGATAACGCCGTCCTTTACGGTGTACCCGCCCACAATGCGGCTGGCCGGAACCTTGAGGCTGAAAATGGGATCGCCGGTGGAGGAGAGTTGGTGAACCAGCTTCTTGGTGGGCGTTCCATGGTCGAAGGTGCCCTCGTCGGTATCTTCAAGGATCACCATGCAACTGCCCTTGATCCGGGGGTCGTCAGAGCCGACAGCCGCGGTGACGAAATTGGCGAAGGCGATGTTGGTGATAAAGCGGCCGCGCTTATCCACCTGAATCCAGGGCTCTTGGCCTTCCTTCCACTCGGCCACGCGCATCTTGCCGCTCAACATGCTGGCGTCGACACCCACGTAGGGAATAGGTTCAGTAAGCACAAATGCACCGCGCCAGGGGGTGCGGTCCTCACCCGGCTGTGGAGGCGCGGAAAGACTCTTGTAGCGGTTTACCTGCTCGGGTGTGCCGCGCTCGTGAATTGGCGAGAGGGCCAGGAATCCGGCCAGGCTGGCTGTGGCAGCGCCGCCGTCTACCCATGCGAGCTCGAAGGCTGCCAGAGCGAGTGCCAGATTCTTGGGTCCGACGATAAAGCCGCCCTCTTCGGGTTCCATGAAGGCCGCGGTAACGCCGGCGCGATCAAACGCCTCCATCATCCCGTTCTTTCCAGGAGTCCATTCGTGGGTGTTGCGCTCGCCGGCGGCCACCAGGCGCGCCACGGTTCCCCGTGCCACGCCGCGCGCCGACTGAACCAGCATCTGCAGATCGAAACGGCCGGCAAAGCGCCATAGAATCTGTCGCACAGCGTCCCCAGGGAGAGTGAGCATGATTTTCGCTTCGGGCACAGCAACCGTAGCCATAAATTTTGTCCTCAGGCAGCGGTCATATTGTGCTTTACCAAGCCGTGGATTGCCTGTGACCTGTATCACTTCGCGCTACAAGCGGCTTTGGTTGGAAAATCAGGCAGGAGCAGGGAATCTAGTGTGATGAAAACACTAAGAATATGCCCTAGCGCATGAACGGGTTCTTCGACTGTGACCGCCGTCACTTGCGGTCGTGCAACGTGACCTATATGAAATGGACTTGACCGGGAGACTGTCTATGTCTGGGCAAGGAGCAAGACCATGACATCACGAATCGGTGCTGCGGTTGTGATTTTACTCGCCGCTTCCATTGCGGCGCCTGCCTTTTCGCAAGCGAGGGGCGCGGACATTTACAAGGCCAAGTGCGCCGTGTGCCATGGGTCCGACGGGCTGGCCGTCACGCCGATGGCCAGGATCGTAAAGACTCTCTCATTCAAGGACCCAGCGATTCTAAAGGCCACCGATGCGCAGTTGTTCGACTCGACGAAGAACGGCAAAAGCACAATGAAGGGCTACGGCGGCATGCTTACAGATGTGCAGATCAAGGATTTGGTCGCTTACATGCGCACGCTACAGAGATAGAAAAGCGGGTCTCCTGGAAGAGTGAGCATGATTTTCGCTGCGGGTACTGCAACCGCAGCCATAAATCTTTGTCCTCAGGCAGGGGTCATTTTGTGATTTACTAGGCCTTGGATTGCCTGTGACCTGTATCACTTTCCCCAGAAAGCGGCTCTGATTGAAAAATCAAGCAGGAGCACGGAATCCCCATGCGATGAAAACGCCAGAGATTCGCCTTGGCGCGAGATCGGGTTCTTCGGCCTGTGACCGGCGTCACTTGCGGTCGCGCAACGCAACCTATATGAAATGGACTTGACCGGAAATCTGTCAATGTTCGGACAAGGAGCAACACTATGACATCACGAATCAACCTGGCGGCTGCGATTTTGCTGGCCGCTTCCATTGCGACGCCTGCCTTCTCGCTAGGGCCCGGCGCAGACGCCTACAAAGCGAAGTGCGCCATGTGCCACGGAGCCGACGGACTGGCTGCGACGCCGATGGGCAAGAACATGAAAATTCTGTCCTTCAAGGCCCCAGAGATGGTCAAGGCCACCGACGCGCGGTTGTTCGCCTCCACCAAGAACGGCAAGAACAAGATGCCCGCTTATGCCGGCAAACTGACCGATGCGCAGATCAAGGATGTGGTCGCTTACATCCGCACGCTACAGAAGTAGAAGAGCCGAATCCCAGCCGGTGGCGCAGAGAGGGAAAAGGCCGCAATCCTTTCTCTCTCTCACGCCCGACTGGGGACTGGCCAATAAGTGCAAGGATCGATCGGAGCCGACATGAAGACTGTTTCCTCGATTGCGCTCGCTCTTGGAGCGCTTCTGGTTTTAGCGGTGCCGCGCATGGCGGCTGCGGAGACCGATTGCCTCTCCTGCCACGGGGACAAGACCCTGCAGGACTCGTCAGGGCATAGCATTGGCGTGGATGGCGCGAAGTTCGGAGCCAGCATACACGGCAGCCTGAAATGCGGCGATTGTCATGCCACCATCAAGGATTATCCTCATCCGGACCAAGTGACGCCCGTCAAGTGCGAGACCTGCCACGCGGATCAGGCGACAGGGCTCGTGGGAAGCGTTCATGCCAACCGGGCGGAGCATCCCTGCACGAGTTGCCACGGGGACGCGCACTCCATCTTTCCCAAGGCGGACGCCAGATCCGCAGTCTATCCGTTGAACATTCCGCGCACTTGCGGAAATTGCCACGGTAACGCCGCCATGGCCCAAAAGCACGGCCTACCCAACGTTTATCCGCTTTATATCGATTCCATTCACGGCTTTGCGTTGAGCAAAGAGGGGTTGCTGGTGGCGGCAAACTGCCAGAGCTGCCATGGCTCGCATCACATCTTGAGCCATAAGGATCCGCTGAGCCCGACGTACAAGGCGAATATTCCCAAGACGTGCGGAACCTGCCATGCGGGAATCACAGAAAACTATATGGGCGGAGTGCATGGAAAGGCTGTATCGGCCGGCAATCTGAACGCGCCGGTTTGCACGGATTGCCACACGGCCCATGCCATTCTGCAGCCGACCGCAGCGGCCTTCCGCATGCAATCAACGCCTATATGCGGCTCATGCCACAAGGAGAAGCTATCCACTTACCGGGATACATTCCACTCGCAGCTGGGCTCGCTCGGTGGCTACGTGGAAACGGCGCGTTGCTGGGATTGCCACGGAGCGCATGATGTGTTGCCGGCTTCCGACCCGCTGTCTCCTATTGCCAAGGCAAATCTGGTGACGACCTGCGGCAGGTGTCATGCGGGCGCCAACGCCAGCTTTGTGCAGTATCAGCCACACGCCAACGCGCGCAATCGCAAGTTGAATCCGGCTCTCTACTTTGTCCGCTTGTTCATGAACCTGCTGCTGGCTGGCACTCTCGGGTTCTTCATGATTCACACCATACTGTGGCTGATCCGCTCGCGCTACGACCAGATCAAGAGAAAAGCCGCGGTAGGAGGAAAGAATGCCTGATCTAGAGCCGAAAGTCGTTGAAAGCAGCGAGAAGCGTCCCACGGGTGAGCGGTATTTCATGCGCTTCACGCGGGCACAAAGGTATCTTCATGCCGCGCTGTTCACAAGCTTTCTGGGGCTGGCGGGGACAGGTCTCCCGCTGCGTTTCAGCGAGAGCATCTGGGCGCGTGGCCTGGCGAAGGGCGTGGGAGGATTCGGAGCTATTCTTTTCTTCCACAAATTCTGCGCAATCGTGCTGACAATCGCGTTTCTCATCCACGTAAAAGACCTGTTCACCCGCGCGGTGATCCACCACGAAAAGGGAATCTTCTGGGGCAAAACCTCGATGGTGGCCAACTGGAAGGATGTGAAGGATCTCTTTGGGCACCTACGCTGGTTTTTGGGGCTGGGACCGAAGCCGCAATTCGAGCGCTACGCCTATTGGGAGAAGTTCGATTACTGGGCGGTCTTCTGGGGCATGGTCGTCATTGGTTTTTCAGGCTATGCGATGTGGTTTGCACCATTCTTTGCGCACTTTTTGCCGGGCTGGGCGTTGAACGCCGTGCTGGTGATTCACAGCGAAGAAGGTCTGCTTGCCATTCTGTTTATCTTTTCCATCCATTTTGTGAATACTCATCTGCGTCCGGACAGTTTTCCCATGGACATGGTGATTTTTACCGGCGTGGAGAGCGAAGAGGAGTTCAAGCATAAGCGCACGCAGGAGTATGAGCGACTGAAGGCGCAAGGGAAGCTGGAGTCGAGGATTGGGGAAGCGGCGCCGGTTTGGCTGCTCAACTTTTCCAAGGTTGTGGGATTCACTGCAATTTTCATTGGCCTGCTGCTCCTGGTGCTGACCCTTACAGCGTATTTCGGATCCTGAACGTATAGATAGCCGTATTGTCTTTGACATAGAGACTTTAGCTGGTCCAGCAGAGGCTTCCTGCGAAGCGTGGAAGCCCCTGTCCGGTTTTGTGTCCTCTGGCGCTGTGATTCCAATCACTGCGAAAGTCTCCGCCGCAGCGTCTCCTCAAAGGCGTGACCTCTGTAAAAAAAACACTCGCCCAAGCGCTCGCCTTATCCCTGCTTCTTTGCGCCGGGGCTGCCCGCGCTGAGCACAAGCTTCAGGACAAAGATTGTCTTGCCTGCCACTCCGACTCCACCTTGACCACGGAGGTGAACGGCAAGCAAGCGAGCCTGTTTGTGGATGAAGGCAAGCTGAAACATTCGATCCACGGTGACATGTTTGCTTGCGTTGATTGTCATAAGGATGTGAAGAGCCTGGCGCATGATACCGCGCCACGGAAGGTTCGCTGCGCAGAGTGCCACGCCGACTCACAGGAAGCCTACTCGCACAGCCTTCATGCCAGCACGTACCGCGCCGGAGGGCCGGGAGCGAACTGCCAGGACTGCCATGGAGGCGCGCACGAGGTTCTGGCCGCAACCGATGCCAAGTCGCCAGTGAATCACGCAAATATTCCCGTCACCTGCGGCCGATGCCACGGGCAGAAGTTTCTGATGGAGTCGACTGGCGAAAGCGCGCAGCCCTTCATCTCCTATCAGGACAGCGTGCATGGGCGCGCGGTCGAGAACGGTTCGACGAAGGCCGCTGTCTGCACCGATTGCCACAGCGCGCACGAGATTCTTCCCGCCAACAATCCCAAATCTCCGATTTACAAGTTCAACGTCCCGGCAACCTGCGGCAAATGCCACTCGGCGGTTGAAAACACTTTCATGCAGAGCATTCACGGGCAGGGAATCGCGCGGGGCAACGGACTGGCTCCGGTCTGCACGGACTGCCACGGAATCCACTCCATCAAATCTCCGGTGAATGGCAACGCCGCTGTCTCGGGGACAAATGTCTCCAAGGATATTTGCGCGCGCTGCCACGAAGGTGTGCGTCTCTCGCAGGAATTCGGCGTGCCCGGGAACCGCGTAGCAACGTACTTCGACAGCTATCACGGATTAGCGGCGCAAGGCGGGTCGGTGGTGGCGGCCAACTGTTCCAGTTGCCACGGAGTGCACAACATTTTGCCGTCGAGCGATCCCCGCTCCACAGTGAACAAGGCCAACCTCGATGCAACCTGCGGGCAGTGCCACAAGGGAGTCACGCAGAAGTTCACACTGACGCCGGTGCATCTGGGCGACGGCATTCAGCATAAAGACATCGGTTCAATCGCGGTGCGCTGGATCCGGTTGATTTATGTAATTTTGATTCTTGTTGTGATTGGGGTCATGTTCCTGCACAACGCCATTATCTGGCGCAGCAAGGCCGTTGCGCGGCGCGCGATGCAAAATCCCATGATGTTCCGCATGACCGCCAATCAGCGCTGGCAGCATCTGATTCTTCTCTCCAGCTTTATTGTCCTGGTAATTACTGGCTTTGCGCTCAGATTTCCCAACTCATGGATAGCCGCACTGCTGGGCAACGGAAACGGCGAGAAGCTGCGCAGCGTCATCCATCGCGTGGCGGGAGTTATTCTGATTGGCGCCGGCTTCTATCACGTTTTCTACCTGGCGATGGCAAGAGAAGGCCGCCGGCTGATTCTGGACATCGCACCGAGACCGAAAGACGCTTTCGACGCCTGGGCGACCATGCGCTATTACCTTGGCATGGGCGGCGAAAAGCCGAAGTTCGGCCGCTTCAACTATGCGGAAAAGGCGGAGTACTGGGCGCTGGTATGGGGCACGGGACTGATGGCGGTGACGGGCGTGATGATGTGGGCTAAGGTCTGGGTGGGAGACCTGCTGGCACGCTGGTGGGTGGATGTGGCTACCGCTATCCATTTCTACGAGGCGATTCTGGCCACGCTGGCGATTGCGGTCTGGCACTTCTATCAGGTTTTCTTCGATCCTGACGTCTATCCGATGAACTGGGCCTGGTGGGACGGCAAGATGCCGGTGGAGCAGTACCGTCACGAGCATGAACTGGACGCGGAAGGTTTCGCGAAGCCAGAAGCTCAAGATTTGGCCGCCAGAGCCGATAAACCGGGCGAGGGGGACGGCGCTTCATGGTAATTAATTAAATAAATTCGAAATGAAGCGGAACCATTTGTTGCAAGGCGTGTTTGCCTCGACAAGGGACTGCGGGGAGGAGTGTTTTGCGGATGGTTGACAACGCCAGGGCCGAGATGTACATTCCGGGAAACACCCAATTGTTCTCCCCCGCAACTCTTGTAAGAAAGAAGAGGCAAGATGGCTCACGTTCGGAGTTTCAAGACTCTGGGGTTATTGGCGTTTTTTTTGATTTTCAGCCTGGTAGCAGTATCACAAAGCCTTGCACAAGCGGGATTCGCTAAGAAGAGCAGTAAAATTGGGTCGCAGCCGGCGGTGCTGGGCCCCGACGATCCGGCAACTTTAATCCAAAACAAGCTGCTCTCTCAAATCAAACTGACAAAGGCCACGGACGACCGCACGGATATTGTGACGGCCGGCGACATTGTGGCGTTGAATAAAGACGGACTGATGATGTGCAGTTCGGTCTCGACCTATGCCTTTAACAACGCCTATGACAACGGGGTTCTGACGGCGAATCCGATCAACGGTGCGAATCCCAATGCGGCTATGCAGGGGGCTGTGGGCCAGGCGGTGACGAGCGCTGTTATGAATCATTTTTTTGGGAGTTTTGGCGGCATCGCCAGCTCTGCTCTTAACAGCGCCACGGCCCACCCTGCCGCCCCGGCCCCATGCACATCGCGGAAGTTCCTTGCCGGGGAAAAGTTCTGGGTCACGGGAGTTACAGCTCAGCCAGACGGTGTCCTGGTGAGCTTGTACAGCGATCCGTATAGCGACGTCCGCTACTACGGTGAGATTAAGTTTTTCTTCCCAGCGGGCGCGGCCCCTGAGCCGGCGGCACATCACCGGAAAGGCAGCGCTCCGCCGGTGACGCGTGTTGCGCCTCCTGTGGACGACTTCCTGAAGACAGTGGCAGAGTTGATCACGGTTGTTCCCGCGGACGACCAGAGCAACCAGCCTGCTCCGGCGGATTCAGTCGCGGCAGCCGCTCCACTGACGCCTCCGGCGCAGCTGACGGACATTGCGCCCCCTCCTCCACCTCCCGATGTTCCCCCACCGACCATCGCTCTCGGTCAGACCAAAGATCAGGTGATTGCTTCCTTTGGACAACCGGTGAAGGCAGCCAAGCTGGGAGTGAAGGAAATCTACTACTACAAAGAGATGAAGGTGACTTTCACAAGCGGGAAAGTCAGCAACGTTGACTAGAGCGTAGGCGCTGCCTGTTTTGCACCTAACGCATCAGCTATGCCTCAGGTTCCCATTTCTCGATAAAGTTGCGCGGAACCGCGGAATTGAAAGGAAAAGAGAATCCAATGACCATGCAAGTTTTTGGTAGGGCCTTACGAGTTGGCTCCACTGCAATCATGCTTGCCTTGTTTGCGGGGTATGGCATTGCAGGAGCCGCGACCAAGCCTTCTGCTCCCGCTCCCTCTCGGCCTGCGCCACCCCGGCCGGCGCCGCCAAGACCAGCGCCACCCCGGCCCGCACCTGCGCCTGGCCCAAGGCCTGGCGGCGGCGGCGGTTATCACCCAACGGCGAATGGCCCGGGCAGTCACGGACCTACGGCGAATGGCCCGGGCAGTCACGGACCTACGGCGAATGGCCCGGGCAGTCACGGACCTACGGCGAATGGCCCAGGCGGTCACGGACCTACAGCGAATGGCCCAGGCGGTCACGGACCTACAGCAAATGGCCCTGGCGGACATGGGCCAAGCGCGAATGGAAACCATGGAGTTGAGATTGGCGGAGGCGGCAGGCTTGTCAACAGACCGCCAGAACATGGCCTGGGGCCAGGCGATTTTCACCATCCTTCCCCCTCAGCATTCCATGGCGGTCCCGGCCCCAGAGGCAGTCATGAGCGGTTTGGTAGAGGCGGCGGCGCGATTCGCACGCGGCCCGACGGCAGAATTCGCGATGTGCACGACGGCAGACGCGGCATGGATATTCATCATGGACTGAACGGCGGTCGCAGATTTGCAGTGGAGCGCGCTGACCACAGCCGCGTTTTTGGCGAGCGGGGCCGTCGGGGCTTTGTGGAGCACGGGTACGGTTTCCACGGCCACGATTTTGCGCGGCGCAGTTACTTTGACCACGGACACGCGTACAGCCGCTACTATCACGGGTATCACTACCACGGGATGGACGGTCGGTGCTGTGACGGAGGCGGAGGCGGCGGTGGCGGTGAAGGAGGCGGCGGAGGAGGCATTGATCTGAGTGTCTTTGCCCCCGGTGCTTTCTTTCCTCCTGCACTTTACGGTTGGGCCTATAACCCGTTTCCGGCTGCATTCCCGTTCGAATGGGGATGGGCGGGGAGCCCCTGGTACGCCTATTACGGCGGCTTTTTTGAGCCTTATCCAATGTACTCCAGCGCTGCGTACTGGCTGACCGACTATCTGATCTCTCAGGATCTGCAGTCGGACTATCAGGCGCATATGGAAACCGGCGAAATGGACGGGGAGCCAATGCCTCCGGGTGGCCCCGTGGCACTTGCACCAGATGTGAAACAGCAGATTGCCACTGAGGTGCGGAGTCAATTAGCTCTGGAAAACATGGAGGCTGCGCAGAACGCCAGTAATCAGGATATCGACCCTGGTTCCAGCGGGATTGCGCGCATGCTTTCCGACGGCCACAAACATACATTTGTGGTCGGCAGCCCGCTGGATGTGCTGGACGCCACGCAGACCGAGTGCTCACTGAGCAGCGGCGATGTGTTGGCGCTGCATTCACCGCCTTCGCCCAGCGCACCGGCTATTAACTTGGTGGTGCTGGCCAGCAAGGGCGGGCATGAATGCGCGAAACTGAGCACTGTTACCATTCAGTTCGCCGATCTGCAGGAGATGCAGAACCATATGCGGGAAACTGTGGATCAGGGGCTGGCAGAGCTGCGCGACCGGCAGGGTACGGGAGGGTTGCCGAAGCTGCCTCCATCGGCGCAGAGCCAGCCTGTTCCAGCACATTATGCCGAGATTGCTCCTCCACCGGATCCAAATGTCGGGTCCGAAATCCAGGAGCAGGATCAGCAGGTTGAACAGGCGGAGAAAGATGTAAGCAACGATGCGCCACAGACGGGCGGCGCTCAGTAAGCACCTCATTGGATGCTGCCGCTCAGGTTGAACCGGCGCGGCAGCATCCTGTGAACCAAGCAAACCTTTGCTCGACGGCGGCGATTCGGTGTGCGCCGCAACAGATGTGACTATGGGGTCGGCCTCTGCGCTTTGTCTTTCAGACAGGAAATTTAGCCTCTATTAAGGAACTAATTTTGAAACCCGCACAACCTTTGGTCCAAAGCTGTGTTTGTCTTGAAGAGGGCTCAGCTTGCCTTGATACGAGATTCTGCAAATGCCATTCACACATGACTTTCTTGACAGTACCAAAGCCGTGATGTTCTTTTTGGGCGTGTAGTTCATTTCCCCGACAAACCATGAGAGGTGAGAGCATATGGCTCATGTGCAGAGGCTTTGCACGCTCGTGTCGGTCACTGCGGCCGCGGTTTACTATTACAAGGATATGAAGGTGACTTTCACCGACGGAAAGGTCAGCAACGTTGAGTAACGCGTTAGCGCTGCTCAGTCAGTTTGTACAGCGGGTGAGCGCTTCGTGAATGAAGCGCGGAACCGTGAAATTGAAAGGGAGAAGAGGATCCAATGACGATGCCAGTTCTTTTGAGGGCCTTAAGAAGTATTTCCGCGGCCGCGGTTGTTGCCGCATTGATGGGCATGAGCAGCGTGCCTATAGCAGCCAATACCAATAAGCCTGCACCGGCTCCCAAGCCAGCCGCAGCCCCACATCCGTCTGGCGGTGGCTCACACACAAGTACAGGCGGCGGGGCATCTCATGGGCCAACAGCTGGCGGCGCGGGCAGCCACACAACTACAACGACCGGGACGCACACCACAACCACCACGACCACTGGCGGCACGCGTACAACCACGACGACCGGGACGCATACGACCACTACTGGCGGCGGAGGCAAAGTTGGCGCTACTCCCTTGAATAACCGATCGAATATCGCCGGAAGGACGGGCTCGCCCGCCGGAGGGCACTCAGCCTTTGGCGGCTCAACTCCCAAGGGAAGCAATGAGCATGTGACCAAGAGCGGCAACGCGGTGCGCACACGCCCCAGCGGCAAGGTGAGCGATGTGCATGATGCCAAGCGCGGGATGGACGTCCATAACAACCTGGGCGGTGGGCGGAGAGTCTCGGTACAGCGCCATGATGGCAGCAGGCTGGTCGCCGAGCGCGGAC
>Ga0187847_10000040_pt1 | contig 141100 bp, 104 predicted proteins | sample June2016WEW_4_10_FD_132458 | JGI IMG/M metagenome (GOLD analysis project Ga0187847, IMG submission 132458) | Peatland microbial communities from SPRUCE experiment site at the Marcell Experimental Forest, Minnesota, USA - June2016WEW_4_10 | ecosystem: Environmental > Terrestrial > Soil >...
CGCTTCAAAGGCGTGCCATCGTAAAACACGCCCCACTCCGACAAACAGATCCCATACCGCGCTACTGGGCAGATAGACACTGCGGTTCTTCCACAATCGCTATGAGCGACACACTCCTAGGCTTACAGGTAAACGACGTCTGTTCAATTTTGAACGGCACGATATCGGATACAAGGGATCAAAGGGCGGTAAATCGATTTCGCCTGGGCGGATCTCAATTTGCTGTCAAGGGGAACGGTTGCCGCCAAGGTGCTAATCTTCCCGTTAGAGTGAAAACAGGAGGGACTTGTGCAAATATCTTTGCCTCAACTCGCCGCGATCGGGCTGGGTATCGGATTGAGTGTTGGATTAGCGGGACAGGCGGCGAAGCCTGTTGCGACGGCATCTTCCAAGCCGGCGATCCGTGGTCAGGCGATTGGGGAAGTTACGAATCCGGTGGCCGATCCCAAGGCCGTGGTTACGCTGGGCAATGCGCGGTTTACCGTGCTGACGCCGGAGTTGATCCGCATGGAGTGGGCGGAGGACGGCAAGTTTGAGGATCATGCTTCGTTTGTGTTTCTGAATCGGCGGCTGCCGGTGCCGAAGTTTCGCTCACACTTCGAGGAGATGGGCGGGGCCAAGCAGTTGCTGATTGAAACGAGCGCGTTGAAGCTGATCTATCGGCCCGGTGATGGTGGACGTTTTACGTCGGACAATCTCTCCATTGAACTCACAGTGGATGGCAAGCCGGCGGTATGGCATCCAGGAATGGCAGACCCCGAAAATCTGCAAGGCACGACACGCACGCTTGACGGTGCGCGGGGAGCGAAGACACAGGAGCCGATCGAGCCTGGTCTGATTTCGCGATCGGGGTGGGCGCTGGTGGACGACTCGACGCGGCCGCTTTTCGATTCGGCGGATTTCAGTTTCAAAGAAGGAGAAAAGAGCCCGTGGCCATGGGTGATGGAGCGTCCAGTCGGCGATCGGCAGGATTGGTACTTCTTCGGCTACGGGCACGACTACCGAAAAGCGCTGGGCGACTATGTGCGCGTGGCGGGACGAATTCCGCTGCCGCCCCGATTTGCCTTTGGGGCGTGGTGGTCTCGCTATTGGGACTATAGCGACCAAGACTTGAACGAGCTGGTGCGCGGCTTCCACGAGAATGATGTACCGCTGGACGTGCTGGTAATCGATATGGGTTGGCACCTCGGCGAAGAGCAGCTCAAAGCTAAGGGCGAGGTCGATCAATCAGGCCACGAATTGGGATGGACCGGATATACGTGGAACAAACTGCTCTTTCCCGACCCGGATGCGTTTTTGGCCAAGGTGCATGCCGAGGGGCTAAAGACAACGTTGAATCTGCATCCAGCTTCGGGCATCGAGCCGTGGGAGGAGGCTTATCCGGCAATGGCCAAGGCGATGGGCATCGATCCGGCGACGAAGAAATACGTGCCCTTCGACATTACTGACAAAAAGTTCGCAATTAACTACATGAACCTGCTGCACCATCCGCTGGAAAAGCAGGGTATCGACTTCTGGTGGCTGGATTGGCAACAAGAACACCGCACAGAGTTGCCCGGCGTGAAGCCGACTTGGTGGCTGAACTACGTTCACTTCACCGATCAGCAGCGCGAAGGCAAGCGGCCGTTGCTATTTCATCGTTGGGGTGGGCTGGGCAACCATCGCTATCAGATCGGCTTCTCCGGCGATTCCGTTTCGGTGTGGGATTCGTTGGCCTTTCAACCGTGGTTTACGGCCACGGCAGCTAACGTGGGATACGCCTATTGGAGCCACGACATCGGCGGACACATGCCGGGGTCCGTGGAGCCGGAGCTTTTTACGCGCTGGGTGCAGTTTGGCGCATTCAGCCCGATTCTGCGCACACATACGACCAAGAATCCCGAGAGCGAGCGGCGCATCTGGGCGTATCCTGAACCGTATTCATCCGTGCTGCGCTCGACCTTCCAGCTTCGTTATGCGCTTCAACCCTACCTCTACACTGAAGCGCGGCGCACTTATGACACGGGCGTGGCTTTCTTCCATCCGCTCTATTATGAGTGGCCGGAAGAGGCAGGAGCTTACGAGAGCAAGGGCGAGTACATGTTCGGCGACCATATGCTAGTCGCGCCGGTGACTGCGCCGTCGGACGGGGCCAGCGGCCTGACCACGGAAAAGGTTTGGCTACCGAAGGGCGAGTGGATCGAGTGGCCGACAGGCAAACATCTGACCGGGCCGGCGACGGTTGAACGCAGCTTCTCCATCGAGCAGATGCCGGTGTATCTGCGTGCAGGGGCCATCGTGCCCATGCAGCCAGAGATGCGTTATACGGGCGAGAAGCCTGTGGACCCGCTGATCGTAAACGTGTGGCCACTTACTCCGGGGACGAGTTCGAGTTACTCGGTGTATGAGGACTCGGGGGTCTCGATCGAGTACCAGCGCGGAGTGTTTGCGCGCACTCCGATCAAGGCCACGCAAATCGGCGACACGCTCAAGGTGGAGATTGGGCCGGTCGAGAGTGGCTACCCTGGAATGCAGAAGACGCGCGGCTTTGAGGTGCGGCTGCCTGCCGATTGGCCGCCTGCTTCAGTTAGCGTGAACGGCGTTGCGGTGAAACATGCCGGGCCGATGGGTAAAGGCGGATGGTCCTTCAAGGGTAATACGCTGACGACGGTGATTCCCGTGCCGAGCGGCAGCGTAGCGGCCAAGGTGATTGTCGAGGTTCGCCGAGCGGCGGGACTGACGGCGCGGCGCGGGGAGCTGGACGGCTTTGCCGGCGAGATGACGCGGCTAAGCGGCTCCTACCACGCGATGCAGCAGACATTGCCAGTTTCCGATCCGCCGGACGCACTGGTCGATGCAATGCAGACCGGCGACCGGCTCTGCTATCACCCCGAGAAGGCGCAGCAGGAGATTGCCCACTTACATGAAGTGCTGCCTAAGGCGGAGGCCGCTGTCGCCGAGATTAATGCGGATTTCAATGCGCGCATGGAAGCGTACATCGCGCACATGAGCGCCATCGGCTGGCTTCCCGCGGGGATGGACAGGGACGACGAAAAACAATTCCGACTGCATGCCATGGCCAGAGCGGAGAAACTGGTAACAGAGGTTGGCAAGTAAAGGAAACGCCGGCAGCCTGCGGAGACAAGGCGTACGCATTGGCTGTCTCCGATCCCAGCGTGAGAGCCGGCTTGAACCTGTCAAGTTCACGGAGATGCGGGTTTTCTTCCTGTTTAAAATGAACTGATCGAGAGGAGTGCCATGGCTTTAGATCGTAGGAGCTTTCTGGCTGCCTGCAGCCGCGCGGGAATCACTTCAGCGCTGCTGCCTGGGGTTTTGTATACGCTGGCTGCGCAGGACGCTTCCGCACTCTCAGCGGACGCGGATTCAGATGCGAAGCCGGCGGAATTGCAGAAGATTACGGCGGAGATGCTGGATCAGGCAGCGATGCTGGCCGGGGTGGGGCCGTTTACCGGCGAGCAGAAGCAGATGATGCTGGAGAGGCTGAACGGCCAGCGTGATTCGTACGCACCGATCCGGGCGCTGAAGATGGCTAATTCCGTTGCGCCGGCATTTGTGTTTCATCCGCTGCCGGCGGGAGCCAAGCTACCCCTCCAGTCGATGAGCCCATACAGCCCGGCCACGCCGATTCCCGATACACCGGCGCATATCGAAGACCTGGCCTTTGCGACCGTCAGCGAATTGGCCAGTTTGTTGCGCGCGCAGAAGGTTAGTTCGGTCGCGCTGACCAAGATGTACCTCGACCGCCTCAAGCGCTATGACTCAAAGTTGCATTTCGTTATCACACTCACCGAAGAGCGGGCATTGGCGCAGGCGAAGAAGGCGGATGAAGAGATTGCTGCTGGAAAGTATCGTGGGCCGTTGCATGGGATTCCATGGGGCGCGAAGGATTTGTTAGCGGTGAAGGGCTTTCCGACGACATGGGGCGCGGGCGGATTCGAGCACCAATCGTTTGAGGAGGACGCGACTGTTGTACAGCGACTAGATGCGGCGGGCGCGGTGCTGGTGGCTAAGTTCACATTGGGCGCGCTGGCGATGGGCGACAAGTGGTTTGGCGGGCGGACGCGGAATCCCTGGAACATGGCACAGGGTTCGAGCGGATCTTCGGCGGGCTCGGCGAGCGCTGTTGCAGCGGGATGCGTGGCCTTCGCCATTGGCTCGGAGACGTTGGGATCAATCTCCTCGCCCTCGACCCGCTGCGGGGCGACCGGGCTACGACCCACCTTCGGCTTTGTGCCGCGCACCGGAGCAATGGCGCTGAGTTGGACGATGGATAAGCTAGGGCCGATTGCACGTTCGGCCGAAGACTGCTCGCTGGTTTTGGCGGAGATTCACGGGCCGGACGGCAAGGATGCTTCAGTGTATCCGGCGAGCTTCGCGTGGGATCCGGGGCTCGACTGGAAAAAGCTGCGCATCGGCTATCTGAAGAGCGAGTTCGACTCGCCGGGACCGCTCAAGCTGGCCGAGGTCAAGGCGGACGAGACGACCGAAGAGAAGCAGAAACGCGAAGAGCAAAATGTCCAGATGAAAGCCGCTAGCGAACGCCGCGACTATGACCGGCGCTTTGAGTTGGCCGCGTTGGAGAAGCTGCGGGCGATGGGCGTGACGCTGACGCCGGTGGAATTGCCCAAGCTGCCTTACGACGCAATGACGTCGCTGCTGACAGCCGAGGCCGCTGCGGCTTTCGACGACCTGACGATGACGGGCCGCGACCGGCTGCTGACTGAGCAAGGCGCAGAGGATTGGCCGAATATTTTTCGCATCGCGCGACTCTATCCGGCGGTCGAGTACATCCAGGCCAACAGGGCGCGGACGTTGGCCATTCAGCAGGTTTCGGCGCTGTTCGACGAAGTGGACATTATCGTCACGCCGAGCACAGACACGCAGTTGCTTGCTACCAACCTGACCGGGCATCCGGCGCTGATTGTGCCCAACGGGTTGCGCGGCGACGACGCGCCCACACCACCGAAGATCGACGACGGCGAGCACGACGACATCGGAGGGCCTGGCACACCGGTCTCGCTGACCTTTCTGGCCGGCCACTATCAGGACGCAAAGCTGGCCGCGTTTGCGTGGGCTTATCAGCAGGCTAGGGGGTTCCACAAGCTGCATCCAAAGCTCGATTGAAGACGGCACTGCCCTTGCCCCATGTACCATTTGGGAATGGCGCTAGTTGAAGTGGATGCGATTTCAAAGAACTACCCGCGAAGGATAGGATTGCGAACGGAGCAGCGCGCCGTGGTCGAGGATGCCTCGCTCACTATTGAATCTGGCGAGACGCTGGGGTTGGTGGGAGAGTCGGGCTCAGGCAAGACAACGCTGGCGCGGATGATTCTGGGGCTGGTTGAGCCAAGCCGGGGCGCGGTGCGCGTGGATGGCATCGAAGTGGCGCGGGCCTCGCGGGTTGAGTTGCGCCGCCTGCGCCGCCAGATGCAGCCCGTCTTCCAGGACCCTTACGCCGCTCTGAATCCGCGCATGAAGGTTTTGCAGATTGTGACGGAGCCATGGGTGATTCACGGCAGTGCATCCAGTGCGGGTAACTCTTCAATGCCCGGAGTCATTGAGAACCGCGCTGCTCCCCGCGTGCATGCTGGTGAATTGCTTAAAGAGGTGGGCCTCGACGATTCGGCGCTCGACCGCTTTCCGCATGAGTTCAGCGGAGGGCAACGCCAGAGAATCAACATTGCGCGCGCGCTGGCGCTGAGGCCGAAGCTGTTGATCCTGGATGAGCCGGTTTCTGCACTGGACGTGAGTGTGGGAGCGCAGATTGTGAACCTGCTGCGACGGCTGCAGCGCGAGCATGGGCTGACTTATTTGTTCATCTCACATTCCATGCCACTGGTGCGCTACTTAAGCACGCGGATTGCGGTGATGGAGCGCGGCCGGTTGGTGGAGACGGGCGAGGCCGAGGCTTTGTGTGCCAGTCCTCGAGAGGCCTATACGCAGCAACTGCTAGCAGCGACGCCAGAGTTGCCCATGGTCGTGGTCTGAGCGGTGATCTCTGCCAACTGACTCCTACCCCCTGCCGGAACTATAATCGCCCCATGCTGTTCAGCGGCGATCCTCGGCGTCGGTCGGTTGTATTGTTTGCGGCTCTGGGTCTGCTGCTTTTTGCAATGCTAGGCGGGCTCCAGGCGTTCAACACATCCAGCTTTCTCAATCCTGATACCGCGGGCGAGACGCTGATCTTTACCGGACTGACGGTGCTGGTGTTCCTGCTGCTGCTGCTGCTGCTGGTGCTGCTGCTGAGGAACATACTCAAGGTTTATGCCGGCCAAGGGAGCAGCGGGCTGGGCACCCGGCTGCGTTCGCGAATGGTGTTGGGCGCGGTGTTGATCGCGCTGGCGCCAGCGGTCTTCATGTTTCTGTTCAGCTATTCGTTGATGAACCGGTCGCTGGACCGATGGTTCTCACCGAACACTTCCGAACTGCGCGAGGACTCAAACCAGGTGGTGGTAGAGTTGGCGCAGTATGTGACGGTCAACGCTCACGTGGAAGCAGAGTCGATTGCTAATTCGGGCGCACCGGACCGGGAACTTCCGGCTCTAGAGAGTGAGTTAGCCACGCATCGCATAACGCTGGCTGGTGGCTTTGCGGTGGTTTACGACCAAGATGAACGGGTGCTGGCCAGCATTCTGGCGCCCGTGGAGTCGAGTCCTGCTAGTCTGATTCCCTGGCCGGATGAGGGCGAGCAAGGCAAGGTGGTTTCGCTTCATGGACCGCTTTCGACCAGCCTGCTTTGGGCGGCGAGGCGAGGCGATGACCCGGTGATCAAGACGGCGGGCCAGGAGTACGCGCTGGGCATGTCTACGACCGCATCGGGCAAAGTGGTGGTGGTGGCGCTGCCGATGCCCCCAGGGCTGAGCCAGTCCGCTATGCGCATCCGCTCCGGCTCGGCCACTTACTTGGGACTGTTTCGTACGCGCAACCAGATTCGCACCACGCTCTTCGAGGCGCTATTGCTGATCACCGTGTTGTACTTCTTTTTGAGCGTATGGGTGGCGCAATTTCTCTCCAAGCAGATCACGCTTCCTGTAGAGGCGTTGGCCGTGGCGATGGCCGAGATTGCGACGGGCAAGTACGATCATCGCGTGGAACTGACGGCGACCGGCGAGATGGGCGAACTGGTGCGAGCCTTCAACCACATGGCGGCCGATTTGGAGGCCAGCCGGCAGTTGGCAGAGAGCTCTTCCCAGCAACTGTCCGCGGCCAATCTGGCTATCGAAGAACGCCGCCGCGAGCTAGAGACGATCGTCGAGACGATTCCTTCGGGGGTGGTGACGCTGGACGGCACGGGCACGGTTTTGCAATCCAATCGCGCCTTTGCGGCGCTGCTGGGTAGGCGCGTGGATTTTGGCCTGGGCGGGGAGAAGATCGACGCGTTGTTTCCGGCCGAGTGCGCCGACGATCTTGCTGGCGTGATTCGCCGCGGCCGCCGCATGGGAGCTGCGTTCACGGAAATAGAGCTTCATGCTCGTGAACGCATTTTGCATTTGGCTATTACTAGCGCGCGCTTTGAGCTGACGCGCGGACGTCAGGGAACCGTGCTGGTGGTCGAGGACACGACCGATCTTCTGCGGGCACAGCGACAGCTTGCGTGGAAGGAAGTGGCACAGCGAGTGGCCCACGAGATCAAGAATCCGCTGACGCCCATAGCGCTATCCGCCGAGCGTATCGCCCGGCATTTGGATCGCGGCCAGCCAGACTCGCCTGCCGTCATCCGCAAGTGCAGCGAGGTAATTCTGGGCTGCGTGGGAACGTTGCGCACACTGGTGGACCAGTTCTCCGCGCTAGCCGAGTTTCCCGCGCCGCAGCCGCGCGCTTGCGACATGAATCAAGTGGCCGAAGAGGCTCTGGCGTTGTTTGCCGGCCGGCTGGACGGCATTACCGTCAAGCGCGATCTGGAGCCGGGATTGCCGTCAGTGCTAGCCGACCCGGAAGCCGTCCGCCGCGCCCTAGCCAACCTGATCGACAACGCTGCTGAGGCCATGCAGGACAGCTTGCTGCGCGTGCTCGGGCTGAGCAGCTCACTTAGCGAAGACGGGACGGCAGTCGAGGTCGAGGTCTCTGACACCGGACACGGCCTGACGGATGAAATACGCGAACGTCTGTTTCTGCCTTTCTATTCGACCAAACATCGCGGCACCGGCTTGGGGCTTTCGATTGCGGCCAAGATCGTCCAGGAGCATGGCGGCACGCTGCGTGCCGAGGCTAACAGCCCCAAGGGCGCGCGCTTTCTGCTGCGGCTGCCGCTGATGGAACCTGTGCCGGAGCCGGCCGCGGAAGCGTTGGAGGGGCACGTTGCGCAGGCGGGGCGAGTGGCGGAGGCGACGAACGCCGCGTCCGTCAACCCTGCAGCTTCGCTTGGGGGATCGCTCACATGAATCACATTTTGGTGGTGGACGACGAGGCGGAGATTCGCGCTTCTCTCGAAGAAATTCTGCGCGAGGAGGGATATGGTGTTGCCACTGCGGCCACTGCGGCCGAGGCCATGGTGCTGCTGGAAGACGCTCCTTATGATGTGATTTTGTTGGACATCTGGTTGCCCGATCGCGATGGTCTGGACGTGCTGAGCGATATTCACCACCAAGGCGCTGACATGCGCCCTGAAGTGGTCATCATCAGCGGCCACGGCACAATCGAGACTGCGGTCAAGGCCACCAAACTCGGCGCGTACGACTTCCTCGAAAAGCCGCTTTCGCTGGAGCGCACGCTCATCGTGTTGAAGAACGCAGTCGAAGCGCGGCGGATGCGCGCGGAGAATTTGGAATTCAAGCGCCAATTCAGCGTTGGCTCGGTGCTTACCGGCGAAAGCGTGCCCGCCAAAGCGCTGCGCCAGCAAATTCGCTTGATGGCGCCCACCAACGGCCGCGTCCTGATCTATGGCGAGTCGGGGACCGGCAAGGAACTAATCGCGCGCTCGATTCACGCCGAGAGCCTGCGGCGGGATCAGATTTTTGTCGAGTTGAATTGCGCCGCTATTCCCGAGGCGCACATCGAGGCGGAACTCTTCGGCTATCGGCACGGCGCTCAGCCCGGCGGTTTGCCTGAGCAAAGGGGAACGCTGGAGCGCGCCGACGGAGGGACGCTGTTCTTAGATGAAGTCGGCGACATGAGCCTCAAAACGCAATCCAAGGTTCTCTCCGCGCTCGACGACCAACAATTTACTCCGGTGGGCGGCACGCAGCCAATTCGCGTGGACGTGCGCCTGATTGCCTCCACCAACAAAGACCTCGAAGAAGAGATCACCAAAGGCAACTTCCGCGAGGATCTTTTCTACCGGCTCAACGTGGTGCCGTTTTTTGTACCGCCGCTACGCGAACGGAAGCAAGACATACCCCTGCTGGCGCGCGAGTTTCTGGCCGAGTTTGGACGACAGTACGGACGGCCGCGGATGGAAATCGGCGAGGAGGCGCTGGAGGCCCTGGCCCAATACCACTGGCCAGGCAATGTGCGCGAATTGAAGAATGTGATCGAGCGGGTACTCATCCTCAATCCCCGCGCCTTGCGCCTCGAACGCAAGCATTTGCCGCCGCTGACCCACAAGGCCAGCACGCGCTCGACGGAGGAATTTTCAACGCTCCAACAGGCGCGCGAAGCGTATGAGCGCGAATACATTTTGAAGAAGATTGAAGAGGCGCGCAACAACGTGAGCCGCGCCGCCGAATTGTTGGGCCTCGAACGCAGCCACCTTTATAGGAAAATGAAGACGCTGGGGATTGGCGTTAGAGAGTAGGGTTGTCCGAAAGCGAACACGTATTTGCGAATGCGGACAAAAGAAGAGCTGCGCTCAGGGCTATGATTTGCAGTTATCGCTTTACCGGTTCATGACTTCCGCCGGCTGGAGAATTGGCTCGGAAATTGCTTCTGTTTTTGACGGCACGAGACGTGGGCGGAGGAGAGCGATGGCTTACTTTGAGCGGGTTCGCGATGTAATTTCAGGGCCGTTTAGTCTCGATGTAATCCAGCAGCGGACGAAGGCGGGATGGCAGATGGTTTCTATCGAATGGCGGCGCGAGCTGCCGGATTCGGAAACCCCACCCGAAGGTGGATTCAGCGAAGATATACCTTTCGGACTGCGCGTCGCAGAGGACTGCTCGCGGCTGGAAGTCCATCCTCGCGAGCATCAGGCGCTGATGCTGATGATGGAACTACTGGTGCAGGATTTCTCATATTCGAGCATCGTTAGCGATCTAAATGAGAAGGGGTTCCGCATGCGGAACGGCCGGCCCTGGAGTCGCGTGGCGGTCTTCAATATGATTCCGAGGTTGATCGAGGTAGGGCCACGCTTTTTCAGTTCCGAAGAGTGGGAAAAGCGGCGGCAAAGCTTCTCGCGGGCCAAATCGCCAGAGGTTGGGTAGAGCATTCTCCAGCGCACCGCCGACGCGCTATTTCAATATCGGACCCAGTGAGCCTGGATTATCGCCTAGTTGGGGGTCGACACGAAAGTCCCAGACGGCCTGGTTGATGTCGGAGGCGGAGATGATCTCGACCAGCGCATATTCGCCGATGGTGAGCGGCTGACTAGGAGTGATCTTGAGCCAGTGCTTGCCGGTAAGAACCTCGACCTTGGCTGGAATCACGTTCTCCTCCTGGGTGACCGAGCCGTTGGTGCTCGTGTGGATGGCGCCGACTATGCGCACCGCTCTGCGCTCGTCCGCGCGCACGATTGCGAAGCCCGATGTGGGTGAGTGTGCGCCGTGCTTGCGGTTGGCTACCTCCTTGGCACCGCCAGTCTCGACGGTCAGGGCGTGGGAAATGACCTTTTCGGCATCGTCGCGGGCGTCCAGCGCGAGATAGATGGCCGGATCGTTCACGTGCAGGTGAACCTTGGCGTGCGCGCCGTCGAGTTCGAGGCTGGCCTTCGCGCCGGCCAGCGGATTCAGGGTGTTCAGCCCGTGCTTGCTTTTTGCATTCAAGGTCAGGTCGATGGGCAGAAGCTCGACCAGTTCGGGCATGCCCTGGAAGGTGTCGAGGGCAAAGACCGCATCCTCGTCGGGCAATTCGAGGCCCTTGACCACCTCGGGACGCCGCGCCTTTTGCTCCTCGCGCTCGGCGGCTTCTTCCTTGTCGATGTCCGCAGCCTCTTTCATGGCCGGCGAGGCTTCCTCTGGTTGGCTGGCGTGGTCGCGCTCCCACTTGCGGGTGGCGTCCCAGTCGACCAGGTCCACCGGCAACTCTTCCCAGTCGCCACCGCGCTCGACGGAGATGTAGCGCACGCGGTCGCCCACGATCTCGTACTTGCGCACCAACTGGTAAGTGCCATCCTTCAGGATGAGGCGGTGATTGGTGGCCATGCCGGGCAGTTCCGGCTTGAGGGGCAGCGGCTTCTGGGTCTGCGTTACGCCGACCGAGGTCATAGTCAGCAGGAGCGCCAGGACAATCTGCAGTGTGAGGCGCATTGGAGGGAAATTGAGCATAGTTCAACAGTTTAGACGGCGCTGGTGGAGGTTGGCGGGCGGACGGGAGGAAAAACCGGGCAGAAAGCGCAACCACGATTGCTGCTGCTACGTCCAACAATGTGTATCCTTGAAGAGGGGGCGGTTTTATTGACAGGGTTGCAGAATCAGATCCGCGGTAGTCACGGCCCGAAGCCACGCGCTTTCGGGGCGGCGGCTCTGGTGTGTCTGGCCCTGCTCGCGCTGCTGGCCTTGGTTCAAGTGGCGCACACACACCCTCTCGACACGGATGCCGACCATTGCTCGCTGTGCATCGCGATGCACTCGGCTGCGCCCGTTGCGGTGATGGCAGCGGTGGTTGTCCTGGTCAGAATCGGGACCCCCGCACCGTTCATTGAGGCGCGGGCGATCATCCGGCATTGGCACCCCAAGCTCTTCACGCGCCCGCCGCCCGCAGGCCGCTAGGACATCGTCCCCGAAGTTCCGTTTCATCCTGACCCTGGTTGCACCCTGCACCTTGTGCGGGCGCGTCTCCGGCACTTTCCCACAGGTTGACTCTGGAATCGACACGATGTCCGAGTGCACAGAGAATGCCGTGGCGGCTTGAGCCCCGGCCTGCTTTCAGGCATTATGCAGCCATTTCCAGGAGGTTTTCCATGCCGATCAATCGCGGCACCATTGTTCGTATTCTTCCCGCCCTTGCCTTGTTTCTGGTGGCGCTCTATAGCCCCGCAGAAGGCAGCAACTCCGGCGCGGTGCACGGCACCGTCACTGACCCCTCGGGCGCGGTAGTTCCTGGCGCGACCATTCGTCTGGTCAACGAGGTCAGCGGGCTGGACCGGACCGTGTCCACCGACGCGGCAGGCCAGTTCGTTTTTGCGAACATCCCCTTCAACCCTTATCGGATCAGCGTCTCTGCCAACGGCTTTGCTCCACTGAGCCGGAATTTTGAGATTCGCTCTCTGGTGGGAACCAACCTCAGCCTGGTCCTGCAGATCGCCGGTGGCTCCCAGACCGTAGTCGTCGAGTCTTCAGGCGACTTGGTGGAGACCGACCCCACCTTCCACACCGACGTGGACCGCGAAATGTTCACCAAGGTGCCGCTGGAGAGCGAGTCTTCTTCCCTCAGCTCGCTGGTGACACTCTCGACGCCGGGCGTGGCGGCCGATTCGAACGGGCTCTTTCATGGCCTGGGCGATCACGCATCTAACTCCTTCAACGTCGACGGCCAGTCAATCACCGACCAGCAGAGCAAGGTTTTTTCTAATCAAATTCCGTCGGACTCGATTCAATCCATCGAGGTCATCAGCGGCGCGCCGCCTGCCGAGTTCGGCGGCAAGACCAGCCTGGTGATCGTGGCTACCACGCGCTCCGGGCAAGGCGTGACCAAGCCAACCGGGAGCATCAGCAGCTCCTATGGTGCTTTCGGGTCGGCCTCAGGCGGCTTCGACCTGGCCTACGGCGGCAAGAAGTGGGGCAATTTTATCGAAACAGACGGCCTGAATACTGGCCGCTTTCTGGATCCGCCGGAGTTCTCAGTCTTCCACGACAAGGGCAACGAGCAAAATGTTTTCGATCGCGTGGACTATAACTTTAGCCAGGCCAATTCGGTCCATGTTGACTTGAACTACTCTCGCTCCTGGTTCCAGACACCTAATTCCTACGATAACCTCAACGTCGAGAACGTGGTCAGCGGCGGCACGAGCGCCAGCCCGGACTTCAATAACGTGGGTAACACCGATCAGCACTCAAAGATTGGGACCATTAACATCTCGCCCACTTACACACGAGTTATCGGCACTAACACGGTTTTCAACCTGGGCGCCTTTGTTCGCAGGGACGCGTATAACTACTATCCCAGCGGCAATCCTTTGGCCGACCTGGGACCATCCAATCTGCAAACCTCGTCCATTTCGCAGAACCGAACGCTGACCAATACTGCTGTTCACTCCGACATTTCCTACGCCAAGGGAATCCACACCATCAAGGCCGGAGCGCAATATGGACAGACCTTTTTGAGGGAAAACGACAGCCTTGGAGTGGTCGAAGCGACCTATAACTCGCCCTGCGTCGACGCGGTCACAGGGATTTCCCTGCCGGGATACTCCCCCACCACTGGTTGCAGTGGCATCGATTCCATCGGCAACGCAGTGATCGCAAACGCCAATTACCTCACTGTGCTTGCACTCAGCGATCTTACTCGCGGTGGGAACCTCTACAATTACTTCGGTCACACCGATGTAAAAGAACTGGCCATGTACATTGAGGACCAGATCAAAGCCGGCAACTGGCTCTTCAATCTCGGACTGCGCGGGGACGTTTACAACGGCCTCACCTCGGCGCAACAGGCGGAGCCGCGTGTCGGCATTGCGTACAACGTGAAGCCGACCACGACCGTGCTGCGCGTCTCCTATGCGCGCACGCTGGAGACACCGTTCAATGAGAACCTTGTGCTGTCGAGCACCGGGTGCTCGAATGCGGTGCTGGCGCCGCTGCTAAACTGCAGCTCCGGCGTCTCGGGAACGATGCAACCCGGCTTTCGCAACGAATTTCATGCCGGTATACAGCAGGCCTTCGGCAAGCGGGTTGTAGTTAGCGGTGAATACATCTGGAAGTACACGCACAACGCCTTCGACTTCAGCGTACTGGGTAATACGCCGATTACTTTTCCCATCGACTGGCATAACTCGAAGATTCCGGGTTATGCGTTGCGCGCAGACGTTCCCCAGTTTCACGGCCTGAGCGCCTATCTGGTTGCCTCGTCGGTGGCCGCGCGCTTCTTCCCGCCACAGGTGGCCGGAGCCGGCGCCACCGTGGGAACAACCGGTCTGCCCTTCCGCATCGATCACGACGAAAAGTTCAACCAGACCACGCATCTGCAATACACCCTTTCGCGCGGGAAGGTGTTGAATGGCCTGTGGGGCGGCTTTAACTGGCGTTACGACTCTGGCCTGGTGGCAGGTTCCACGCCATGCTATGGCGCTACAGATCCATACAATCCAGTCGCCGACAGCCCTTGCGGAAACAGCACCGTCACCTTGCCCGACGGAAGCCCAGGGATCGCGATGGTGGACACCAACTTACCCCCTACCACCAATCCTGTAACCGGAGCGAGTGTAGCCCTCCCTTTAACTGCGGACGAAGAGTTTCAGGCAGGATTCGCTTGCAACGGAGTAAAGGCAACGCCCGGCAACCCCATTGAGACCATGACCTCCCAAGGGCCTCAGCCTGTCTGCCCAGCCTCCGAGTTCACGTCGAGCCAGATCAAAATACCCGCCCCCAACACCGGCGACAACGACCATAATCCTCAGCGCATCGCGCCGCGTGACTTATTCGACGCCTCCATCGGCAAAGATAATCTTTTCCACGCAGATCGCTATAAAGTGAACCTGGACCTGACGGCCATCAATGTTACTGACAAGTATGCGCTTTATAACTTCCTGTCTACCTTCAGCGGCACGCATTATGTAACTCCGCGCGCGCTGACGGCGAAGATTACGTTGAATTTTTAGCTGAGAACCCTTGCGGACGGTGGAAAAATCTGCAAAATTTCGTGGTCAATTGAAAATAAAAAATGGGGGGGAGGGGGGTGCCGTGGGCCTCGGCGAATCCGGAGTGGCGTCGAGGTACACGGACGCTCGCGTCAGGATGTTCTTCAAGGGCTCTCCGCTATTTCTTTGCAGCGGACAGTGATCTCTAAAGCTCCGGCCCCACTTACTGTTCCTATTGTGCGCCTGGGCATGGGTATTATCTGCAAAGGGAATCGGAGGAAGGGGGACTTGAGCTGTGCCGAGAGCAACTGCGGCAGTTCACGTAGCCTCGCCTTATTTTGGTTAGCCACAAGAACGGGCTAGGATTTCGGCGAAGTGGAGAGCCTGGCGGTGGCCTAGCTGATCGATCTGCTCACGGCAACTGAAGCCGTCGGCGGCGATGATTGTCGTGGATGCGGCTGCCTGGACCGCAGGCAACAGGCCGAGGTTGGCAATGGCTTTGGAGACGTCGATTTTGTCGGCCTCGAATCCAAAAGGACCGGCCATACCGCAACAGGTGGAGTCGATGAGCTCGACCGCGGCGCCGGCCTTCTTGAGCAGCGCGATCTCGCTGGCCGGTCCGCCGAAGACGGCCTTGTGATGGCAGTGACCGTGGAGGATGATGTTTGCGCCCTGAAGCCGGCCGGCCACCCACTCGGGAGCCTTGGCGGCTAGCCAATCGGCCAGAAGCCAAACCTGCTTGCTCATGCGCTGGGCGCGGGGATCGTTGGGAAAGAACTCCAAAGCCTCATCACGGAAGACGCTGGCGCAGCTTGGTTCGAGGAAGATGAATGGTAGGCCGGCTTCAATCTGCGGAGCCATGCGGTCGAGGACGCGGGCGAGGTAAGCGCGGGCGACGGAGAGCAGGCCGAAGTCATAAAGCGCGCGGCCACAGCAGATGTGGCCTTTGGGAATTTGGACCTGAAAACCCGCCTGGGTGAGTACGATTTCCGCGGCGGCCAGGGTTTGCGGGTGGTAGTAGTTGTTCCATGTGTCGGCCCATAAAACCACCATCTGCGGTGGGGACAACCGCACGTTGTTCCTTGCAGCATTTTGCTTGATCGAAGGACGAGGGACGTTAGTAGTTTCGTCGGCTGCGGCGCGCGCCTTCTTGTAACTTTTGGCGGCGAGCTGTGGCATTTTACGCTCTTGGGCTACGCCCACAATGTACTTGATCAGCGGGCTGGTGATGGGACCTGTGAGCACGGCGTTGGTGAGTGCCGGAGTGAGTGAGCCCCAGCGGGCAAGGCAATTGGCAAAGCCGAAGATATAGTGATGCAGCGGGTGCGGACGGCCCTTGTAACGCTGGGCAAGATACTCAGATTTGTAGGCAGTCATATCGACAGCCACCGGGCACTCGGTTTTGCAGGCCTTGCAACTAAGGCAAAGGTCGAGGGCCTCGTGCACCGCGCGGCTTTGGAAGCCTTCCTTGCGCAGCGCGCCAGCCAGCATCTCCCACAAGAGGCGTGCGCGGCCGCGGGTGGAGTGCTGCTCCTGGCCGGTGGCGCGGTAACTGGGGCACATGACACCGGTCTTGGTGTTGAGACAGGCGCCGACGCCGACGCAGCGAGCAGTGGCTCGCTCGAGAGACCCCTGATCGGCGGCAAAGACGAAGTGGGTTTCGAGTGCGGTTTGTGACTGATTGCTATCCAGAGGACCGTGGCGTAGATTCTCCACCGGGTCGTAGACGCGCACAGCATCGGCCAGCTTGCCAGGATTCATGCGGTTGTCCGGGTCCCAGATAGCCTTGAATTCACGGAAGGCTTCGATCAACTCCGGGCCGAACATCTTGGGCAAGAGGGCCGCGCGGGCCTGGCCATCACCGTGTTCGCCAGAGAGAGAACCACCCAAGCTGAGGACCAGATCGGCGGCGCGGCTGATGAACTCGCGGAAACGGCGCACACCCTCGACGGTGTGGAAATCGAAGTTGATGCGCAGGTGGACGCAGCCCTGGCCATAGTGGCCGTAGAGCGGACTACGGTAGCCATACTCGACCATGAGAGCCGTGAGCCGACGCAGGTAAGCGCCCAAGTGCACAGGAGGAATGCCGGCATCGTCCCAGCCCTCAAAGCTCTCCGGTTCGCCGGGAACGAAGGCGGTTGCGCCCAAGGCAGATTCGCGCACATGCCAGACGCGTGCTGCGTCGGCTGCGTTATAGATGCGGGCCACGGGCGCCTCGGGCCAGGTTTGCACGGCGCGGGCGAGGGCTTCGGCCTTCGATTGCGCTTCGGCTGCGTCCCATGCACCCATTTCGACCAACAGGAAACCACCGCCTTCAGGAAGCAGAGAGACGTCGTTGACGGCGAGATTCTTGCGGCGCATGAAATCGAGGAGCAGACCGTCGAAGCCTTCCAGGCCGATGGGGCCGAATTCAAGGACGCGTGGGACGGCGTCGGCGGCGAGGAATGCGTCGGCAAAGCTGAGCGCGGTGAGCACGCGGAAGGGCGGGCTGGCGGTGAGGTTGAGCGTGGCTGAGACGACGGTGGCGCAGGTGCCTTCGGAGCCGACCAGCGCGCGGGCCAGATGAAAGCCGTTCTCGTCGAGCAGCTCGTCGAGGTTGTAGGCGGAGACGCGGCGAGGAATGCGAGGGAATTTTTCGCGGATCAGTCCGGCGTAGCAGTCGCGCAGCTGAGCGAGGCCGGCGTAAATCTGGCCCGTGCGGCCGCCGGCGCGGATTTGGGCTTCAAGTTCGGCAGGGGTGGTGCGGCCCACGGTCATGCGCGTGCCGTCGTAGAGGAGCAGGTCGAGGGATTCGACGTTGTCGACGACTTTGCCGCCCAGCAGGCCGTGGACGCCGCAACTGTTGTTGCCGATCATGCCGCCGAGGGTGCAGCGGGAGTGAGTCGCAGGGTCTGGAGCGTAAGTGAGGTGGTGATGCTCGGCAGCCTCGCGGAGACGGTCGAGAACAATGCCGGGCTCGACCGTGGCCAGCTTGGCAGCGGGATCAATGGAGGTGAGGCCGTTCATGTAACGGGAGAAGTCGAAGACCACGGCGACGTTGGCGCACTGGCCGGCCAGACTGGTGCCTGCGCCGCGAGGCAGGACTGCGGCTCCAGTTTTGCGGCAGGCGGCGAGAGCGGCTTCCACGTCGTCGGCGTCCCTGGGCAAGATGACGCCGACGGGAAGCTGGCGGTAGTTCGAGGAGTCGGCGGCGTAGAGAGCGCGCGAGCCGAGGTCGAAGCGGATGTCGCCGCGGAGGTTTTTTTTGAGCAGAGATTCGAGCTCGCGGTGAGCGGAGAAGCGCTCATGGTCAAGCGGCGGCTGGTTTGTTAAAACGGAAAAAGGCGAAATGCTCACGAGGGAATGATAACGCGCTGCGCAGAAGGCTGGAGAAAGCGGCTGATACTGGGGAAGTTAAGTGCGGATTCACGGCTTTACAGGCAAGAACAATAAATTATCTGCAAGGTTTTGAAAATAAAAAAAGGGGGGGAGGGGGTACCCTCCAGAAGGGGCGCGCTAATGGCGTTTGCGATGAATGAGAGGTTGGATCGTTTTTCATTTCTCTTCCAGTGTGCGCCGGGGGAGGGTAATTCTCTGCATTGAGCGGCGGAAAGGCTCATGGCTCCCTCCGGTTCATAATGCGGGAGGAGTTCGTGTCGAGCGAACATTCCAGGCTCCAAAAAAGGGACCTGGACCATCTATGCCGGCGCGGGAGTAGCCAGCGGATGGAACGATGCGTCCGTGATCTCCGTGGAGCCTTCGATCGTGAGATTGCAACCTCGGTGCAGGCAGAGCATATTGTAGCTGCCTGTCATTCCGTAAATATTCTCCTTGTTTTCGAGGAAATTGTTTGGGTTATAGAGGGTTGGGATGTGCCACCAGAGGCGGTAATCCTGGCTCATCACCCACCTGATCAACGCTTCGGACTTTTCTACGCGATCGTTCTCCAGATACATGACTGGATGGGAACGGGCAACGACGTCCTTTGCGCCCTTCAAGACCTCCAACTCAAAGCCCTCGACGTCAATCTTGATGAGCGCGACCTGGGCCTCCTGCACGATCTCATCGAGCGGATGGCAGGGAGCGGTAACCACGGAGAAGATACCGCCTTGTGCGGACATGGAAACACCGCCAAAATTCCCCTCGCGACGATAGTCCGGCGCGGTGAACGAAACCACTCCAGGCTTGCTTCCGCAGGCATAGGGGAATGCCTGGACATTCATCAGGCCGTTGAGGGCCAGGTTGGCGCAAAGCTGCTGAAAGATCACTGGCTGAGGCTCGAAGGCTAACATCGACCGACCTTGCCTTGCCAATTCTTTGGCCAGAGGCACAGTATGAACGCCCATGTTGGCGCCGACATCGATCACCAAACCGGGAAATCGAAGCATTCCCAACAAGACATCGATTTCGGATTCAAAGCATTCTCCATAGCGCAGAAAGGCCTGCCCCATATAGAGATCATTCAAATTGACGAGCATGGTTCCGTGCCGCGTCTCGGTTAGCTGGTAGGGGGCGGAGATTGAAATTTCAGGCATGGATTGAGCTCCTCGCCCAATGCAAGTGGCACGCTGCGAACCATTCAAATTACCACCGGATTGGAGAAATGCAATGTGCAGGTGAATGCGCAAGAGCATCCCCGCCGATGCCCCGAATCCCTGTGAGGCTTCAATGTCACGGAGCAGTGGTCATTAGTTCCCGATTGGCTGAATAGTTCTATTGTGCGCCGGCGGAGGGTTATTGTTTGCAATGAGCGGCGGGATAGGTTCGTGGTTTCTCGGGTACTAGGATCTGGATCTGGGAGACCCGACCGTGCAGCGCTTGCGGTATTTAACAATCTCGAATTACGCATTGGCGATTTTGCGCAAAGCCAGGAATCCTTCCGGCTACACCGACGCTTAGCCGTACTAATCTTGACTTGCGACCGTGCGCACCCGCAAACGAGCCTAATTACCCAGACTATATGTCACATTTACGACCGTCTCCACTTCGACTGCCACTCCATTAAGCAAGTAAGGCTTATACTCCCATTTCTTGACGGAGTTCACGGCTGATTCGGCAAGCATGGAAGACGGCGAAGCCAGCACTTCGAGGTCGTGTATCCTCCCATCGGTTCCTATAACCGCGCCAAGCACTACTATGCCCTGCTCGCGCGCCATCTTCGATGCCAATGGATAGACGGGTTGGGTTTTCTTAACCAATGAGCCCGTTGTCACATCGTCCTGGCTGTCCCCGTGTGGACTCGGCGCCCGCTGTTCCAAAGTCGCATCGGTTGGGGGCATGAAAATCGTATTATCAGCAGTATTGAGAGCTTCGACTGTTTCCACAGATACAGTGAAGAGTTTCTGCTTGCCCTCTGTCACGACAACCTGTCGTGACAGGTAGCGACCCTGTGTCTTGACCAACTGGCTAAACTGTTTGGTCAACTGATTGGAGTAAGTCATCCGTAGCGCCAGTGTCGCCGGATCGAAGCAGTAATAACTCGCCATGCCAGAACTTGGAGCCTGTAACTTACCGTCCACAAGCCATTGGAGGGTCGTGAGCACACACGCAAGATCCGGCTTGTCTTGCGGGAGCATCTTCAGATCGAGTTTCATCCTGCCGGAGTCCAGAACTCCACGCTCTGGTAAGGGGAAAAGGAGGGTTCCCTCCATCGTCCTCTCGAAATATCGCAATGGGTTTCCGGAGCCCTTGCGGTATAAAGCGCCCCCCGCAGTCGACCATTCAGTATATTCGGCTCCGATTCGCGTCCAGCTACTGCGGTATACCTTTGGCGATGACCACCAGAATTCCCACGTTCCCTGCTCTGAAGGGTTTCCCTTCAGATCGTAGAGCTGATAGGTAGCCTTTAGATGCCATGGTTTCAGTTCTGGTGAGGAGAAGTCATAGAAAGGAGCGGCAGCCGCAAGGATCTCGCGCGGCTCCTTTGGGAAGCCAGGCCCAGCGTTGACAGCAGTCTGACTGAAACCAGGCAATAGAACTGCCGAAGACAGAACAGAAACAGCGAGCATGCGCATCATTCTGAGATGGTAGCAGACGAATTTCACGTGTGGCATCGGCGGAATGACCTTGCCATGGGCGCTTCAAATCCAGATTGGCATCTTATAGCTAGCACCGATCCAAACTATCGATTTCTATCGAGGCCTCAACCTCGATTTGCACAAATCAGCAATGCTCTTGGCTATTATCGAAAGAAAGATCAGTACCAATATCCCTGAATAACGGTGTCAACTAACGAGGACGGATCGAGTTACTCATCCAAGCGGGCAGACTGGCGGAAAACAAAAGAGCCGCGGCCCCTTCCAAGGCTGCGGCTCTTTGCGGCTGACCTGCTGCCGAAGTTACATTTCTTTGACGCCTTCTACGAAGGCCTTCAGCTTGCGCGAGCGTGACGGGTGGCGCAGCTTGCGCAGGGCCTTGGCTTCTATCTGGCGGATGCGCTCTCTTGTTACCTGGAAGCTTTGGCCAACTTCTTCCAGAGTGTGCTCGGAGCCGTCTTCGAGGCCGAAACGCATTTTGATTACCCGCTCCTCGCGCGGGGTGAGCGTGCGCAGAACCTGCGAGGTGTACTCCTTGAGGTTGACGCTGATGACCGCTTCAGAAGGCGAGACTGCTTGACGGTCTTCGATGAAGTCGCCTAAGTGCGAATCTTCCTCTTCGCCGATTGGAGTTTCGAGCGAGATAGGTTCCTGCGCGATCTTGAGCACCTTGCGCACCTTGGCTACGGGAATGTCCATGCGCTTGGCGATCTCTTCGCTCGATGGCTCGCGGCCTAACTCCTGGACTAACTGGCGACTGGTGCGGATTAGCTTGTTGATGGTCTCGATCATGTGTACAGGAATGCGAATCGTGCGAGCCTGGTCCGCGATGGCGCGGGTAATGGCCTGGCGAATCCACCATGTTGCATAAGTCGAGAACTTATAGCCGCGGCGATACTCGAACTTATCGACAGCCTTCATCAGGCCGATGTTACCCTCCTGAATCAGGTCGAGGAATTGAAGACCGCGGTTGGTGTACTTTTTGGCGATGGAGACAACCAATCTCAAGTTGGCTTCAATCAGCTCTCGCTTGGCCTGCTCGGCGTCCATGTCGCCCTGGATCATCTCGCGCTGCGTACGCTTCAGCTCGGTGATTACAACGCCTGCGTCGGCTTCGATCTTTTCGAGATCAGCCCGGCAATTTTTCTGCTGACGCCGGTACTCCTTCTTTAAGTCCTCACTTCTGCTGGACTCGTGCTTTTGGTCGAGCGAACGTATCTGCCGCTCGAGCGTACGCATGGTGTCGACGGTCTTGTTGACCTTGTCGAGCAGGCGCTTGCGCTCCATAGCCGTGTACTTGAGTTCGCGCACAATTCGCGAGACGAAGACTTTTTCGCGAGCGATCAACCAGCGGGTTTTGCGAGCGGCAGAGGCCTTGGCCTTGATGGCGGTGGGTGCGGTGGCCTGTTTCTCCTCAAGGAGCGCAATCTTCTTCTGGTGCTTTACCAGCGCTTCAACGCGTGCCACGGTCGCCTTGACCCGCGTCTGCACGACTTCCTCGGTGAGCTCCTCTTCGTCGAAGATCACCACTTCTTTTATGTTGCGCACGCCGCGCTTGAGGTCCTCGCCCAGGGCCGCAATCTCGCGAATCACGATGGGCGAACGCGAAATTGCCTTGAGCACGCGCATCTGGCCGCGCTCGATGCGCTTGGCAATCTCTACCTCGCCCTCGCGAGTCAAAAGCGGGACGGTGCCCATTTCGCGCAGATACATGCGCACTGGGTCGTTGGTCTTTTCGAGGGTCCCAGGCGTCAGATCAAGCTCGACGTCTTCACCCTCTTCCAGCTCGAAATCCTTGTCGCCGCCGAATTTGGGGCCGTCCAGAAGATCGATGCCCTGGGTGCCGATTGTGGTGATCAGGTCGTCCAAATCGTCGGCCGAGGAAGCCATCTCTTCCGGCAACATGTCGTTTACGTCGCCGTAAGTCAGATAGCCTTTCTCCTTGCCCACTTCAATCAGGGTGTCAATTTCGTGGTCGTGTTCGGGTTCATGTTCGTGCTCAAACTTCTCTTCTATCGCCAAAATGCTCCTACTCTCTTCGCCATTCCCAGGGATGCTGGACCCGCTTCAATTTCCTAAAAGGGTCGCCGTTCCATGGTGGTCGCGTTGAACTCAATGCCGTGGCTTCGGGATTTATCATCCCTGGTGATGCTGCGCGCAAGGTTGATTCAGCATCGTCATGCGCGCCGGTGCGGGTCCAGTCCGGAGCGCGCTAAAAATTCCGGTGAAATGCGGAAAACTTGGCGCGCAGGTACACGAACATGCGGTCACCCGCATAAAAATGCGGTTTCTGGGGTTGCTCGGAACAGGATGACAAGCGCTTCAGGTTTTACCTGGGTCGCCCGCGAGCCGCAGCTCATGGTTGGGGCAAAGTGGCGCGCATCCGCACAGAGATCAATAGATTACCATGTCTAGTCCGCCCTACCAAACAAAAATCTAGGACCGCTTCAAGGTACTTTTCGGTTGTCCCATGGCTGGACCGGGCCTTCTTGCCTTCCGTCCACCCCTGTTTCTCCTTTTATTTGACGCAGCAAAAGACGATTCGACGCAGGAATTACGGTGTTGCGACCGGGGTTTTGCGTGGGCTTGGAGGTTGCTAGCGTTCTGGCGGGCGCTGGTTGTGTAACTGGCGCAGGGCGCGGTCCAGATCGAGCTTTTGCTGCGTCAGGAGGGCCAGCTCGGCGAAGTCGCCGCGACGCTCGGCCTCGGCAATCAGCGTTCTCAGGTCGCGCTGGCGACTTTCAATGGCCCGCTCGTGAATCTCCTGGATGGCGCTCTGGACTTCATTCGTCTCGGGAGGCTTGGTCTCGGCAAGCAGCGCCTCGGCGAGTAAAGCTCGCTGCGCCTGGTCTTCGACTGCGTCCATCGGATCGCTGGCTTGACGGCCGGCAAGCGCCTGAAGCGCCGCGAAGCTCCCCAAGTGCTCAAACCACGCAGGTTGCTGGGCCAGGGCTTCGGTGGCGAGACTCCGCGCCTGCTCGCCGTCTGGGTCGGTGATGGCGAGCGCCCTCAGCAGCACGCGCTCGACCTCGGTCAGCGCCGTGGCTCGTGGCTCGATGTGGTCGCGGCGCTTGAGCGCGGCTTGGCGAAGTTCCTCGCGCAGCACCGCCGAGTCGATGCCTAACTTCTGCGAGGCGTCGGCTGCAAACTGCTCCCGTGCCAGCTTTTCCGGCATGCGGCGAATGTGCGGCAGAAGATAGTTCATGGCCTTTACCTTCTGCTCGGCGCTGGCGCCGGGGAAGAGCAGGCGAGCTCGCTCTATCAGGTAATCGGCTTGGCGGCGCGCACCGCGTAATGCGGCTGTATAAGCCTCCACGCCCCGCTCGCGGATGTAGCGGTCGGGGTCAAGGCCATCGTCGAGGGTGACGATTTTAATCGTGAACCCCTCCTCGGTGAGCAGGGCAATGGACTTCTCTGCAGCATTCGAGCCAGCCGCGTCGGGATCGAAGTTGACCACGACCTGCGAGGTGTGCCGCTTGAGAATCGCCACCTGCTGCTCGGTAAAGGCTGTGCCGGAGGTCGCGATCACGTTCTGAATTCCGCGCAAGTAAACCGAGATGCAGTCCATCTGGCCCTCGACGAGCAGGGCGAACCCGTGCTGGCGAATCGAGGCTTTGGCCTTGTCGAGATTGAAGAGGACCAAGCCTTTGGTGTAAAGAGGCGTCTCCGGCGAGTTGATGTACTTTGCGCCGGCCTTTTCTCCGGTTTCAAGGGTTCGCGCAGTGAAGGCGATCACCCGGCCGCTCTCGCTCGATATGGGGAACATGACGCGCTTGCGGAAGCGGTCGTAGATGGGGCCGAGGCTGCCATCGCCCTGCTCCTTGGATGCGAAAAGGCCGCTGGCACGGAGGGTTTCATCGTCGGCCATGCCGCGGAGCCGGTCGCGAAGGGCGTTGAAGCTGTCGGGAGCGTAGCCAATGCGGAAGGTCTTAATGCCTTCGGGAGTCAGGCCGCGGCCGGCCAGGTACTCGCGCGCCACGGCTCCCTCCGGCCCACGCAACTGGTCTTCAAGCCATAGTGTCGCGGTTTCGTGCAGCTCAAGGAGCTTGGCCCGCAGCCGCGCTCCAGCGGCTTCTTCCGGCGAGGAGTATTCGCGCTTAGGCAACGAAATGCCGCATTTACCGGCAACGATCCGGACCGCCTCGGGAAAGCCGACATTCTCGATCTTTGCCACGAAGCTGAAGACGTCGCCCGACTCGTGGCAGCCGAAGCAGTGGTAGAACTGCCGCACCGCATGGACGGAAAACGACGGCGACTTTTCCTTGTGAAAAGGGCAGAGGCCGGTGTAATTCTGCGCTCCCGCCTTGCGCAGGCGGATGTAGCCCTCGATCACCTTGACGATGTCGGCCTGCTGCTTGACGGTTTGGGCAAAGTCGGACACGGGGTTCTATATAGAGGATAAGGCTGGCGGGCGGGGCGACGCTGAGGGGGCACGTAGATCGGTTTGTTTCTAAATGGCCGATCTTGGAGGCTTGATTCCTATTTAGGCGGTGAGATCATTTTTAAGTCGGGCCATCCATAGGCAACTTCGGTCAGCGTCGTGCCTCCAATTTCGATTTCTTTGGAGGTGACAGACAGCGCGCCCGACTTCTGGTAAAAGCGCCGAGAAGGATTTCTTTCCAGCACCCAAACAAGCATGCTCGAAAAGCCTTTGCTGATCAACGATCCCGCAAGTTCTTTGAGTAGATTTGTTCCAATTCCTTGTTCTTGCGCCTGCTTTAGTAGATAAATTGCATATAACTCGGCGTTATAACTCTCGACCGGCTTACGGATGGGTCCACCGCTGATAAACCCGAGGATATTTCCGTTCTGAACGGCTGTATAGGCTTGGGTTCCCTGCGTGAGCCATTCCCGCCAAAGAACTGCACGCTCCGTCTCATTCAGCGCGATGAGGTATTCGTCAGGGACGATCCCCGCGTAGGTCGTCCGCCAACTATCTATATGTACATGCGCAATCTGCTCCGCATCCTGCACGGTTGCAGCACGAATCGTAACCATAGGCACACAATAACCTTGCCGTCGCGATGTCAGCAACTTATCGATAAAGGACGCTGTAGGGGCTCGCGCCAATAATACCTGTTGCAACGAATATCTTGCTCGCGCATCAAATCTTCTGTACGGCAGAGGAGGTCAACCATGTCGCTTCGCCCCGTGAAGCAGATTCTTTCAACCCAACCCACCATCGAAGGCGCCGGCGTGCGACTACAGCGCGCTTTTGGTTTTGGAAAGACTGCGGAGTTCGATCCGTTTTTGTTGCTGGACGACTTTCGCAGCGACAATCCAGTCGATTATGTGGCTGGGTTCCCCTGGCATCCCCACCGGGGAATTGAGACGATAACTTATGTTCTGGCTGGCGAAGTGGCTCACGGCGACAGCCTGGGCAACAAGGGCCGCATGACTGCCGGAGACGTGCAATGGATGACTGCGGGCAGCGGGATTCTGCACCAGGAGATGCCCAAGGGCGATGCCAAGGGCCGTATGCATGGCTTTCAGCTTTGGGCCAATCTGCCCGCAGCGTTGAAGATGACCGACCCGCGCTACCAGGACATTCCGGCCAGCGCCATACCCGAGGTGACTGAGGACGATGGGGCGAAAGCGCGGGTGATCTGCGGCGAGTTTTGGGGCAAGAAGGGACCGGTCGAGGGCGTGGCTGCCGACCCGCGTTACGTGGACATCTCTGTGCCGCCGGGCAAGCGCAAGCGTATCAAAGTGGAGACCACGCGCAACGCCTTTGCCTATGTCTTTGCGGGCGCGGGTACTTTCAGCGATGCTTCAGCCCCCCAGCCCGTGTTGACCGAATCGGCCGTGGACCCTAACTCATGGCCAGTCTACGATGCAAAAAACCACTCGCTGGTTTTGTTCGATCGCGGCGACGAGATCGTGGTGGAGGCTGGTCCAGAAGGCATTCGCTTCCTGCTGGTCTCAGGCAAGCCTTTGGAGGAGCCTGTGGCGTGGTACGGTCCGATCGTGATGAACACGCAAGCCGAGTTGCGCCAGGCGGCGAGCGAATTGCAGAACGGCACGTTTATCCGGCACAAGTAAGTGGGTGGGACGTAACTTCGAGCTATTCGAAAGCTGATTTGGGAAGTTAGAAGTTAGGCGCTTCTAGCTTTCTTCCCTTCGCCGAAAGAATCTCTGCCGGAGTAACTCCGCGCTGATGCAGGTTGCGCAGACTGAGCGCGTCATGGCGCTTGGCTAGGCGGCGGCCGTTGCTATCCACGACCAGCCGGCAATGGAACCAGTTAGGAATTTCGAGCCCCAGGGCGCGGTAGAGAAGAATCTGCCGCGCTGTGGACTTGAGCAAGTCCTCGCCGCGCACAACTTCAGTTATCTTCATGGCTGCGTCGTCGACCACGCAGGCTAACTGATAACTTGGGATGCCGTCACGCCGCAAGACCACAAAGTCGCCGAAATCCACGCCAGCCACATACCGCTGCGGGCCAAGGTTCCCGTCGACAAACTCGATAGCTTCGCCGTCCGGAACGCGGAAGCGCCAGTTATAGCCATCCGGCTCAATAATCTCGTTGGTCGCGGAATCAGGCGGCTCTAAAATGTTGGTCGCGAGCTTGCGGCAGGTACCGGGATAGACGGGTTCGTCGTCCAACTGGTCTAATTCCGCGTCGCTCTTTGAGTTATGGCCGCCAGTCGAAGCACCTTCATGCGGTGCGCTGAGCGCTGCTTCAAGATCCTTGCGCGAGCAGCGGCAGGGAAAGAGAAAGCCACCTCGGAGCAACTTGCGCCACGCTTCCAAATAGATAACCCGGCGGCCGCTCTGCTCATAAGGTGCATAAGGCCCTCCTAAGTCCGGACCCTCTTGCCAATTAATTCCCAGCCAACGCAAGTCTTCCATGGCAGCCTCGGAATAGATGGCGCGGCTGCGCTCCGGGTCTAGGTCTTCCATGCGGATCACCAGCGTACCGCGCGCGGCTTCTGCACGCTGATAGGCCGTCCAAAAGGTACGCGCGTGGCCCACATGCAGATAGCCGGTGGGCGACGGCGCAAGACGGCCGCGATAACTCGACGCGAGCGATGGAGAGTGAGTGGCCATGCTGATTATCAGTGTAGCCACCTGCGATGGGGGAGCCGCGTTTGGCGGCAATGAGACTGATTTGTGTTGGGAGACGAAAAAAGCGGATGTGAGGGCGATGCTCTGACCCCATGTGTCCTGAAATAAAACACCCGGCGAAGTGTGTCGTGAACGATTGCCGCCATTCTTTGGCTTTCCCATCTATGACAGGGCGGCAGTGTCTTCGGCATCCGCCTTCGGAACTCGATTCGGCCCTGGCTTTGGCAAACCGAAAACGGGGCCTGTAAGCAAGCCAGACGCCCCATTAGCCCAGATTCCTGGGTGGAACATGGGAATCCCAAAAACCATAGCCACTGCACGGTTTAACTGCTATGATTCTGTTTTATAAAAGGCCTTGCAGGGAAAAGGTTACTTCAATATACTGAGTCACACTGCTTTTCCTTTATTGTTGGCGTACATTCAGTTGCTTTGGACTACTTCATAGGCAAACCGGAGGATTTCTCCTGCACGTTAGACTTGCTGATTGAGGAGCACGATGATGAGCAATTGTCCCGATCTCATGAGCCATTCAATTCCGTCCACTCCCGTCTCGATGGAAGAGAAGTTGCAGGAACTTGCAACCCTCCCGTCGTACAGGGAAAATATCCGCTCCGGGCAATTCTTAGTTTTATAAGAATCTGCGTTTCACTTTAGGCCAACTCGGGCCTTTCTGCCTTGTGTGTTGAATTCGACGCCTTGGGAATCGCTCTCCTTGGGCTGAATCTGCCCGCAAAGGACGAGGCGGACAATGAAGATGTTGACCGGTATCCCCCGCAGTCACTCTTCAGCATTGGTACAACAACGATTTTTGTTCAAGGTGTATGAAGCTCAAATACGTACGCAAGGTGCGAGGACGATTTGTCGCTTCATGCGTGCAGACGAAACCCGAAATACCTGAACCAGTGTAACTCTGAAGAAATTGAATGAATCCTCAGCGCTGCAGGACTTTGATTTATTCCCTCCGTACGCCTTGGTTAAACCCGAGAATCTTCGGTTCAACCTTAACAGGAGGAATCATGACCAGAAGACATTGTTCGTTTTTTGTGGCATCTCCAGTGTCACAATTGATCGCTTGCTCCCAAGACTTTGTTGTGACTACCATTCCCGCGTGCCAATCCGACGACGCGCTCTCACAGATGTTTGAGGCGTGCTAAGTGAAGCGGGATATGAAAGTGCAATTGGCTGGCCTGGAATTGGCCAACCCGGTAATCGCCGCCAGCGGTACCTTTGGTTACGGCATCGAATTTGAAGAGATCGTCAATTTGGAAAAGATTGGCGCTTTCGTCACCAAGGGCATCTCTTTGGAACCGATCACTGGGCACGCCGCGCCGCGCATCGTGCAGACTGCTGCCGGTATGTTGAACGCCATCGGCCCACAGAACGTGGGGGTCGAGGAGTTTATCTACCAGAAGCTGCCTATGCTTCAGCGCTATCCAGACTGCAAGGTTATCGTCAATATCTTCGGTTACACGGTGGGCGAATACCTCGCCGTCATCGAGAGACTCAACGAGGCCGAAGGTATTGCGGCTTATGAGTTGAACGTTTCCTCCCCGAATCTTCATGCTGACGGCTTGGCCTTTGGCTCCGACCCCAGTTCACTCGAATACCTGGTCGGCAGCGCTAAGTCAGCCTCCAGCCGCCCACTAATTGTCAAGCTCTCGCCCAACGCGGGCTCCATCGTCCACATGGCCAAGGTCGCCGCCGCTGCCGGAGCCGATGCAGTGAGCATGATCAACACCTTCCGAGCCATGGCCATCAATGTCGAAACCCGTCGTCCCCGACTGAGCAACATCATCGGCGGTCTCTCTGGACCGGCCATCAAGCCCATTGCACTGCGCATGGTCTACGAAACAGCCAAGGTCATCACAATTCCCATCATTGGCATGGGCGGCATCGTTACTCCGGAAGATGCAATTGAATTTCTGATGGCCGGCGCCACGGCCGTACAAGTGGGAACCGCGAGCCTGGCCGATCCCTGCGCTACCGAGCGTCTCACCAACGGCCTGATTTCCTGGTGCCGCAACCATCAAGTTGAGAGTGTTTCCAGTCTGACTGGCGCACTCGACTCAGCCATCACATGGCCGACGCCAGACCCGATTGTCTATGGCACCGTACTTAGCACTGCTCAGCTCAATGCCACGGCCTCAGTTCCAGGCACATTTACCTACACGCCTGACATAGGCGATGTGCTTACAGTGGGAAACCATATGCTTTCGGTGACCTTCAGACCGAACTACACCGAAGACTATGCTCTGGCGCAATCTAATGTCTTGCTGTCAGTAGTCAAGGCGACACCAACAATTAGATGGCCGGAACCCGCTCCAATCCGATATGGCGCTAAACTCAGCAATGCGCAACTGAATGCCACGGCCTCGGTTCCAGGGACATTTGCCTACACACCTGCCATGGGCGAAGTGCTCCGCGAAGGAAGTCATACGCTTTCAGTAATCTTCACGCCGGCCGATACCGAGACCTACGACTCGTTGCAAGCTGAAGTGTTACTCACTGTAATCAAAGCGGTGCCAACCATTACGTGGCCAGAACCTGCTCCTATTGCCTGTGGCACCGAACTCAGCAGTGCTCAGCTCAATGCCACGGCCTCAGTCCGAGGGACATTCGCCTACACTCCGGATATAGGCGACGTGCTTCCAGTCGGAAGCTATGTGCTCTCGGTAACCTTCACGCCATCAGATACCAAAATCTACACCGCGGTCCAAGCCGATGTATCAATTACTGTGACCAGGTCAAAACCAGCCATCACTTGGCCAGAAGCCGCGCCCATTACATACGGCGCCAAACTCAGCGCTGCTCAGCTCAATGCTTCGGCTTCGGTTCCAGGAACGTTCGTCTACACTCCTGCTATTGGAAACGTGCTCAAGGTTGGAAGCCATCTGCTCTCGGCAACCTTCACGCCGACAGACACAGAGAACCACACTTCGGCGGAAGCGGACATGTTGCTCTCTGTAGTCAAGGCGACTCCAGCCATTACATGGACAGAGCCCGCACCAATTATCTATGGCGCCGCAATTAGCACCGTTCAGCTCAATGCCACGGCCTCGGTCCCAGGTACATTCGCCTATACGCCCGACGTAGGCGAGATGCTCGTGGCGGGAAGCCACGTGCTTTCGGTGACCTTCACGCCAAATGACACCGCGAACTACACGTCGGCGCAAGCTGAAGTGTCCTTCAATGTGGCTAAGGCGACGCCGATCCTTACCTGGCCAGAACCCGCTCCAATTGCCTATGGTACAGAACTCAGTTCCATGGAGCTTAATGCCACAGCCTCGGTTCGAGGAACATTCGCCTATGCTCCTGCCATCGGCGATGTGCTCACGGTTAGGAACCACATGCTGTCGGCAGTCTTTACGCCAACAGACAGCGATAACTACATTTCGACGCAAGTTAACGTGTTGCTCTCTGTGGTCAAGGCGATTCCAATCATCACGTGGTCAGAGCCCGCGCCAATTGTCTGCGGCACCGAACTAAGCGCTGCTCAGCTCAGTGCCGTTGCCTCGGTTCCAGGCACATTCGTCTACACTCCGGCCTTAGGCGCTGTGCTCGCGGCTGGAGGTCATACGCTCTCGGTGATCTTCACGCCATCAGATACGACAAGCTACATCACGGCCAAGGCCGCGATATCAATGGCTGTGACAAGGCCAATGCCAACCATTAGATGGTCAGAACCTGCGCCACTTGTCTATGGTGTCGAACTCAGCACTGCACAACTCAATGCCACGGCCTCGGTTCCAGGTACCTTCGCTTACGAGCCGGCCATTGGCGATGTGCTCACAGTTGGAAACCATACCCTTTCGGCAACTTTCACGCCGACCCATACCGAGGACTATACCGTGGCGCAAGCTGAGGTTTTGCTCTCGGTAGTCAAAGCGACACCGGCCATCCTATGGCCAGAACCCGCACCACTTATCTATGGCACTAAACTCAGTCCTGCGGAACTCAATGCCACCGCCTCGGTCACAGGCACTTTCCTCTACACTCCTGGCGCGGGCAGCATCCTCGCAGCGGGAAGCCATGTGCTCTCGGTGACCTTCATGCCGGCCGACGCCGAGGACTATACTTCGGCGCAATCTGAAGTTTCGCTCACTGTAGTCAAGGCAAGGCCAACTATTACTTGGCCAGAACCTGCACCAATTGTTTGTGGCGCCGGACTCAGCGTTGCTCAGCTCAATGCCACGGCCTTGGTCCCAGGAACATTCGCCTACACTCCGACCTTTGGCGATGTGCCGCCGGTAGGAAGCTATCTGCTCTCGGTAACTTTTACGCCAACTGACATCGAGAATTACACCATCGCCCAAGCCGAAGTATCGATTACCGTGACCAAGCCGGTGCCAACTATCACTTGGCCAGAGCCCGCACCAATTGTCTATGGCGCAGTACTCAGCGCTGCTCAGTTCAATGCCAAGGCATCGGTTCAAGGTACATTTGCCTACACTCCGAACATTGGCGATGTACTCCCAGTGGGCGACCACATGCTTTCGGTAACCTTCACTCCAACCAATACCAAGGACTACACTCAAGCGCAAGTTGGCGTGTTGCTCACTGTGGTCAAAGCGACGCCAGCTATCACATGGCCGGAGCCCGAACCAATTGTCTATGGTACCGGTCTCGGTACTGCACAGCTTAATGCGAAGTCAACGGTTCCAGGGACATTCGCCTACACTCCCGGTGTAGGCAACGTGCTCCCAGCGGGAAGTTATGTGCTCTCGGTAACCTTTACGCCAACAGACACCGAGAACTACTCTTCGGCAAAAGCTCAAGTGTTTCTCAATATACTCAAGGCAACGCCTGCCATCACATGGTCGAAACCTGCTCCAATCACATATGGCACCAGGCTGAACTCCACTCAACTCAATGCCATGGCCTCGGTTGCAGGGACATTCGTCTACACTCCTGCTATAGGCATGGGACTTTCAGCAGGGAAGCACGCGCTTTCGGTAACACTTACTCCAACAGATACTGCGAACTACACTATCGCACAAGCTGAAGTGTCGCTCTCAGTCGCAAAGGCAAAACCTGCTATTACATGGCCGCCTCCTCGCGCGATTTCCTTCGGGACGGCGCTCAGCAATACTCATTTAAATGCCACAGCATCGATTCAAGGAACATTCGTGTACAGCCCGGCCGCAGGCACGCTGCTTTCAGTTGGTGCGCAGATACTTTCGGTAACCTTTACACCTTTAGACACCGCAGACTACACAACAGTAGAAGCCAGCGTGTCCATTGAGGTGGAGGAGGCGTCTTACATTGCTTCGTTCACGCCTGCAAAGGTCGATCCTGATGCTGAAGAAATTTTCCAATTGCTTAAAACCTTCCGCATAGATACGGAAGATCAGGAACGCAGAACTCCTGTCACACAGGCTGTGTTGTCGGATTGGCAACACTCGCCGCTTGCTCCAATGAATATCGCGGACTACGCCGCGACCGAGGAAACAAAAAGGAGAGCATTACATGGGATCGGCGGCTCTATCCAGAACTACGAGCCTGAAACACGTTTCTACAAGGGGGCGATGTACAGAAAAGGTGCGGATGGCCAATGGCATCTTCAGGATGAATAACATAGAAAAGCTTGCGCCTCTTTCTGAGGATTTCAGCGGATGACACAGCGAAAAAGCTGCTGCCACCGACTCGATATTCATAAAGTGGCCTAAGCTGCGGGCATTCTTTGAGCATCCCGCTTTCTCGAGATACGATTCGCTGCTACGCCGGACAAAGCACGCGGTAGAGAGTTATAGCCATGAGTAAGTTCGGAATTGGAGTAGATGAACCCCAATTCCGAACAAACCGGATATTGAATTGCTATTGCGATATTGTGTAAGTTACCTGCGTGAATCGCGGTGCGCACGCATCCACAGGGCAGCTTGCGGGGAACGAGGACGAGTAGATACGGTCCCCGTTAATCGGTGTATTGGTGACATCGTACACTTGTATCTCATACTGCGTTCCCCCTGTTACAGTGGGAAAAATGATGTAGTCCTCGCCCGAGTCGCCATCCATTACGGCAGCTGTCCATACATCGTCGGTGAGGTACTGCACACCATGAATGCCGTTTTGCAAATGGGTGATGGAAATCGCTCCCCAAAATACACTCACGTTATGAAGCCGATGTTGATGTCGCCCGTGTAATTGGGGATTCCTCGAAGTTCCAGCTAATTTGCCCGTTTTGCAAGAAATTCGGGAACATGCCGCCGACCGGCACGCCATCAAGCTCAAATAAATCGATCGTAATATGCACCCATCGGCCGCAGTTAGCGCCGTTGTCAAGCGGGCCAATCAAGGCGAGGCCAGCCGCGGTTATTGGGCGAGGGAGGTGGTCCCCATAGATGCCGGGGTCGTTCTGGATGATTCCGGTATGGAACCCTTCCGCTGGTGCAAGAGAGACCGCACCCTGACGCGCCGCCACAGAGGATGTGAAGTGCCCAATCTAACAGCGAAGAAAAGGAGATAAATTCTGCTCTGCCAAAGAGTGAACGTTTGAAGTAACCTATCGCATTCTCACTTAGAATGCGACCACTGATCGGATACAGACAGGACAACCGGATTTATGAAACAGTAACCCAAGGCGATTCAGAATGAGCGCCAAAGTGCAGTTGCATCTGTAACCTTTTCCAAGAAATTTTTTTCGTGCGTACAAATGCGTAGGGATGTTAAAACGTCTAAGCAAAAGAAGTCAAGTCACTACTTTGCGGCGTTCCGAGGCAGCGCGCTGATTGGGTCTTGGAGGTCATGCAGGCCGATTGGCGGCACGGCGGTCCGGGGCGTATGGAATAAACCAGCGCCACGCCGGCAGTCGTCGTGGGGATGCCTAGGGTGACAATTAACTTGCCGAGGAAATAGAAGTGGCTGAAAGTATTTCACTATAGATATAATTCCTTGGGCACGTTCGTTACGCCGAATCTAACCCGTGCCGATTACTGGTGTCTCTTTCAAAGAAAGCCGCAACTAGAACTCTACCTCACGATCTGCGTGCCCCCCCACGGAGGATCAATGCGAATCAGATATTCCCTCTCCCTCCTCGCTGCCATGCTGTTCGGCGGCGTGCTGCAACTCTCCCACGCGCAACTCACCCTAACCGAGACCAGTTCAACCGACTGGCACATCACCAACGGCGTTCTTACGATGGACTTCAACCCGGAAGCCGGGGAAATCTATACTATGTCCCTAAATGCCTTTTCGGGCGACGACCTCGTCGATACCACCCAAATCGGCGGCGACGGCAACCCGAAGGGCTTCTACATGGACAACGACGGTACGTGTCAGACCCAGGGAATAGGCAGCGCCTCCACCCCCACGGCGAGCTTTCACCTGGACAGCGGCCACTACTTGGACTGGTGGATCAGCTGGCCGACCAGCTCCAGCTGTACGATGACACTGACCTTGCATTACATTCTGTTTCCGAACGATCCGACAGTATGGACCTACTACGTGGCCAACCACGCTTCGGGAGCGGCGGAGGGCACCTTTGGTCAGCTCCAGTACTTGTTTCGCGTCAGCCAGACCTTGTTCGTCAATACCTATTCGTTTAACTCGGGGCTGAATAATCTGGGCGGTTGGGCGCTGACTCTTCCTTCCGCAGCCGATCTCGCCTCCACCGATCCTGGCCGCGCGGTGCAGAATGCCGCCGAAGATCTGCACGGTTTTTCGCTGCCAACGGATTGGGGCCGCGAGTTCTATACCAAGTATGATTTCTCCACCTATGAGTACCTGCATCAGGCGCAGTGCGTTTACGGTAGCCAGTTTGGCGCCTGTTCGATCTTTCCTAGTATGGAAACTGGAGAGGGCGGCCCGACCAAGCAGGATTTGGCCTTCACTGGCAATATTGTGATGGGCGAGTTGAACTCCAACCACCTGAACAACAACACGCCCGGCTATGTGACGACTGGCGCGACTACCCGCATCTTTGGCCCGATAGGATTCCAATTCTCGGAGGGCGAGTCAGCCTCCACGATGTACACAAACGCGGTGAATTCGATTTCTACCGCGTTGAACAACTTCGCCGGTGACGGCGTGCTGACCGGCGCCGGCTATACCCCGATTGGGGCCAAGCGTGGCACCGTTTCGCTCGCCATCAGTGGCGGCGGCTCCAGTTCGGCGAACACCGCCTGGGCGGTATTGGGCGACCCAGAAACGGAAATGCAGTATTCGGCCAATGGTTACCAATACTGGACGACCCTCAACTCCAGCGGTGATGGAACTATCGACAATGTCATCCCTGGAACCTACCGGCTGAGCGCCTACGTGCTGGGCGAATGGGGTCAGTTGCGCGACGACGGCATCACCGTGACAGCGGGCGCAACCACCAGCCCGAGCCTCACTTTCAAGCCAGAGAACTTCAGCCCCAGCGGCGATGCCGCCATCTGGACCATCGGCACTCCCGACCGCTCATCGCATGAATTCCTGCATGGCAAGAACACCTCCGGGAACGCTGGTTCCTGCTCGGAATGCGACGATCGCGAATACTTTGGCGCTTGGAACTATTGGGCGGATTTTGCAGCCAATAAAGGCGCGGTGATCTACTACGCGACGGCCGTAGGTTCGACGCCCGCAACCAACAATCTCAACCTATGGAACTACACACAGTGGGAGGAATTCGATCCCGGCCTGTATGACTCCACCAACGATACAACCGATAACTACGTCAATACCATCCCCACGTATGTGAAGAGCCTCTCCGGCGAAAGCGGGACCAATGGAGTTACAACGACCGTTCCGCCGTGGACAGTCAACTTTGCTACGACCGCCGCGCAGGTGGCGCAGGGCAGTCACGTCGATCTGTCAGTTGGCCTGGCATGCGTGGAAGCGAACCTGACTGTTTCGCTGAATGGACACGCGCTGACTTGGGACGCCATCAAAAACAGCGATTGCTCGGTGCGCAGCGGCTTCTCCGGGACCTATCAATGGGTTGTCTTCGAGTGGCCGACCTCCGATCTGGTTGCGAACGGCAGCGATAACGCTCTGACTTTCACCGTCAGCGGCAATGTGCAAGGTGTAGAGTATGACGCGCTGCGGATGGAGATTTCCAGTACAGGAGCGAATCCCTCCACGACCGGCTGGCATGACTACGCGTATGTTACTTCTGGTACCAGCATCGCTGCGAATGACGCCGTGTCGAACAACTTCTAGACAAAGTTCGTGAGACTGTCATTCAATCCCTAGCGGGAGAGAATCTGCCTTGGGGTAGTAGGCAGATTCTCCCTCGTTTTTTAATTTTTATTTGGGCAAATCGGCCGCATACGGCAGCATCCACACAGAATGCAACCTGAGATTGGTCGAAAAGCACCATCATCATCTTCCCGTGCCGCCGACGGTCATTTTGTCTAACTTGATTGTCGGCATTCCAACGCCAACTGGAACGCTCTGGCCGTCTTTGCCGCAGGTGCCGATGCCTTCGTCTAGCTTTAGATCGTGACCAACCATGGAGACATGCTTGAGGGCTTCGGGGCCGTTGCCAATTAGAGTGGCGTCGCGGACTGGCGCGGTGATCTTACCGTCTTCAATGAGGTAAGCTTCGGAGGCCGAGAAGACGAATTTGCCATTGGTGATGTCTACCTGGCCGCCGCCAAAGTTAACCGCGTAGAGGCCGCGCTTGACGCTGCGGAGAATGTCTTCTGGGGCGTCGTCGCCGGCCAGCATGTAGGTGTTGGTCATGCGTGGCATGGGGATCGCCTGATAACTTTCGCGGCGACCCGAGCCTGTGCTGGGCATACCCATCAGCCGCGCGGAGAGCTTGTCGCTGAGGTATCCGCGCAGCGTGCCGCCCTCGATGAGGACCGTCTCCTGGGTGGCCGTGCCTTCGTCATCGACGTTGAGCGAACCTCTGCGCCCCGAGATTGTGCCGTTGTCGACGACTGTGACTTTTGAGCTGGCGACTTGCTGGCCGATGAGGCCGGTAAAGGCAGAGGTCTTCTTGCGATTGAAGTCGGCTTCGAGGCCGTGGCCGACTGCTTCATGAAGCAGAATTCCGGGCCAGCCGGGACCGAGAACGACTTCCATTTCGCCGGCCGGAGCAGGCACGGCGTTGAGTTGCAGAATCGCCCCGCGTGCTGCCTCGCGAGCCAAGTTTTCTGGGCTTTTGGAGGAGACAAATTGATCGAGGCCCGCACGGCCACCGCCACCGGCCGAGCCTTTGGTGGTGGTTGCATCCTCTTTAGCGATGACGAAAACGTTGAGCCGGCAGAGGGGTTGGGTATCGCTGGCGAAGGCTCCGTCGCTTGCGGCGATGAGGATGCGGCGCAGCTCTTCGGAATAGCTTGCGCGGACCTGGACGATGCGCGGATCGAAGGCGCGGGCGGCACGGTCGGCTCTCAAGATCAGCTCCAAACGCGCGGCGAGGTCAAGATCATAGCCACCGGGTGGAACGGGATAAAGGCCGGCGGCGGGCGTTTCGACGAACCCCTGCACGGGCTGCTTGGCCGGTCCTGATGCGATGAGCGCGGCGGTGCGGGCGGCGTGGAGCAGGCGCTCAGGGCTGAGGTTGTCGGTGTAGGCGTAGCCGGTGCGCTCGCCAGAGAGAACGCGGATTCCGCAGCCGGCGCTGACACCTTGAGAAGCGGATTTGACGATCTGCTCATCGACACCCAGAGCGGTGGCGGTTACCGACTCGAAGTAGAGGTCGGCATAGTCGCCGCCGGCCGAGAGCGCCTCGCCCAGACAGCGCTCCAGGAGCCGCTCGGTGATGCCGAACTTTTCAAAAAAATATCGTTTGTGACTCGTAAGCGGGGAAGCATCCGGTATATTCATCGTGTTTTTCAGTTTACGCCCGTTTGTGTCCGGCGGGAGCGCTGCCGCGCCGGTTCCTCTCTTGATTCGGGAGTCTATCGCTGGCGTCGTCATCGTGATACATTTTTCTCATGAAGAAGATTATTGCCGCTGCCCTGCTTTTGATGGTGTTTGCGAGCCCGGCGTTCGCTGCCCAGGAACATCATCACCACCACCACCACCATCACCACCACCATCACGCCTGAGACGAACCAGGCACCCTGACGGCTCCACAGCCGGAGCCGGGTAGCCCAACGTGGTTCCAAGACCGCGGAGAATGAGGGTATAGCTGCGCCATGACGGACCTGGACGATCTACGATATCCGATCGGCAGCTTCAGCCCACCGGCGAGCAGCTTACCAGGCATTCGCGCGGCGCACATTCAAACGCTGCGCATGCTGCCTGAGCGGCTCCTCAACGCCGTCGCCGGCCTGAACGATCCACAACTCGATACGCAATATCGCGAAGGCGGATGGACCGTGCGGCAAGTGGTGCATCATGTGGCAGATAGCCATTCCGTGGCCTACATTCGCTGTAAGCTGGCGCTCACCGAGGATTGGCCCACCATCAATGCTTATGACGAGGGAGCCTGGGCCAACTTGGCCGACAGCCAGCGGCCGATTGACGGCTCGCTGACGCTGATCGAGGCGCTGCATGGCCGCTGGGTGGCGCTGTTTGAAGCGATGAGCGAAGATGACTTCCGCAAGGGATACAACCACCCCGAAAATGGCCAAGTGAATCTGGCCAAGGCGCTGGCGATGTACGATTGGCACTCGCGCCACCACACCGCGCATATCACGAGCTTGCGCGCGCGGCAGGGCTGGTAGAGGTAGATGGCCGCTGGCGCCGAGATCGCCTCACCCGAACGGCTGACCCAAAGCATCGAGCAATATTTGGTTGACCATCCGGCGGCGGCGCTGCTCGAGGACGGGCGTGTGCTCTTCGACATGCGCACGGCGCGCTATGCGGTGAGCGAGCAGCATGGGCGCTGCCTGTTGCAACTGTGGAGCGAGGAGCGGAACCTGATCCGCACGGTGGTCGATGTGCAGGAGCGGGCGCAATGCCTGCGTCTTGCGACCCGGCGCATGGGCGCGGCTAAGGCGCAGACGCTTGAGTTGGTTCCTACCAGCGACCGCCGTACGCCCACTGCCCGCGAGGCTGCGCGCCGCAATTATCAACGGCTGCTGGAGCGCGTGCTGACTCGCTACTTCGTCGGCTCGAAGGTCGATGGTCTTCGTTCGGCGATGGACTTGGAGCACAGCTTTGGACCGGCTTATGTGCGCGGGCGGTTGCTTAAGGGGACTGCGGCAGAGGCGGTGATCGGCGTTAGCGAGGCAGAGTCGTCCTCGATGGTGGACGGCGTTCTGACGCTAGGGATTCTCTGGCTGGACCATTGCAGGCAGAAGGGCGACGGGCGGCGGCATTTTGGCGGGCTTAAGGTGGTTGTGCCGGTTGGGGCGTGGCGAACGACTGCCGAGCGCATGGCCTGGCTGAACCACGGAGCCGCGGATTTTCAGCTTTTCACGCTGGACGAGCGCAGCGAGGAGCTGGTGGCTGTGGATTTTCGCGACACGGGCAATCTGGAGTCGCGGCTGGTTCATGCGTTTTCCGGAGATGCGGCCATCGAGCGATCGCAGGTTGGAATCGACCGGCTGATGGCGTTGATTCCACCGGCCGCTCGGGAGCGGGTGGAGATACGGTCCAGCTCGACCACTGAGGTTGGACTGCTTCTGCATGGGTTGGAATTCGCGCGGGTGCGGCACGGTTTTTCTGCGAACTCCTTTGCCAGGGAGGACGAGGTTAGCTTCGGCGCAGGAGCTAACGAGACGCCGCTTACGGAGGAGAGTGAGGCGCTTTGCCGCAATCTCTTCGCGCGACTTTTCTTGAGCCGTCACGGCGACGGCACGCATACAGATCCGCTTTTCCGGCTGAAACCGGAGCGCTGGCTGGAGGCCCGGCTGCGCAGTGAGATTACGGAGTTGCTGCCGGGGCTCAGAGGCGATCTGCTCTATACGCAGGTGCCGGCGCTGACGACAGGCGACCGCGGCTTGCTGGACCTGCTGACGCTCGATCGTAACGGACGGCTGGCGGTGATCGAGCTTAAGGCCGACGAGGATCTGCATCTGCCCTTTCAAGCGCTGGACTACTGGATTCGCGTGCGCGCTCTGAACGACGATCGAAAGCCGGGAGACGGAAATGAAGGCGGAAGGCCGCTGTCAGCTTTCGAGCGCCAGGGCTATTTTGCTGGCGCGGAGGTTTCGCCGCTTGCTCCGCGATTGCTGCTGGCTGGCCCAGCTCTGCGCATTCACCCCGCCAACGAACCAGTGCTGCGCTACTTTTCTCCGCAGGTGGAGTGGGAGCTGATCGCGCTCACCGAGCATTGGCGGCGGGAGCTGAAGGTGGTTTTCCGTAAACGGAGTAGCGACGTGCGGAGTTGAAGCATTTTCAGATCGTCTGGCGATGAATCTTGTTTTGCCTTCAGTCTCGACGGCTTTGCCAGAGGAGCCGCACACCAGCGAATAAGAGTGCAGCTCCGGCGATACAAAAGACGGCTGAGATCCCTACAAAACCTGCCGTCTGGTCGAGGTTGGTTGGTTTAAGTTCGTTGGGAACATTTGGGTCGGGAAAAAACAGGTTTCTGATGCCGCTCAACAGGAGAATCGCTCCAACACCCAGCCTCCACCACGGAGATCGACTAACTTTGGGTTGATTCACCTTGGAACTTCTCGAAATATGTTTCTGGCAAATATTCGTATAACTTGATTAATCCCGATCTAATTCCGCAAACAACTCGCTTAGTACCACGCGGATCGGTGTTCCGGGCACAGTGATTTCGCCGGAGGGGGCCAGTTCTAATCCGGTCCTTGTTACGCGATAGGCTACGCGGCGCGCGGGGTCCACTATCCAGATATGTTCAATGCCAAAGTCAAGATATTCGTCCGTGCGCTCGGTAAAGCGGCTAAGTCTGTCTTCCGGGGAGAGGATTTCGATGACCAACAACGGCGGATGGGTAAGAGTTGGCTCGCGCGGGGTTCCGGCGCGAAGCACGGTGACATCGGGTACGCGAAAACGCGTTGCCATCACCTGAACGCGTACATCGGTAAGCGGGCGCACTCCCCACTCTTCTTGGTGATTCATAAACAGATGTGCCAGCAGCGCTTGCAAATAGCTATGATCGTACTCGCCCACATTGCGCTTCTCGATCCGTCCGTCCACATAGTCGCAGTCGGGGCGGTAGCTCGTAGTGAGATACTCGCGCACGGAGATTAACTCCGGCTGGGAGTTTTCGTAGATGGGCAGAGTCGCCATGGACTGATTATCGCGCTGATCGGGCAGTTCCGCCAGCGGAATTCATTACGCTAATTCGATACCGGCGATGTCGGCTTCGAGGCCGCCGTACTCGGGATGATCGTTTTCGCGGATGCGGTAGGCGAGGTCGATGACGCTTCCTTGCGTCAGGCCAAGTGCGGCGGCGCGGGCGGCCAGATTCCAACCGACTGCGCGCAGGACTCCGCTGGAGCCGGGCAGGGGCTGCGGCTGGACGGAATCTTGAGCCAACTCCAGCCGGATATGGCGTTCTTTCATGATGCGGGGCGGAGAGAGCAGGCGTGCGCGGCGAGCAACAAAGATTGGCTCGGGATTGCCGTGGCCGAAGGGTTCCAACTTGTGCAGCCAGCCAACGAGCACCGGCGTGATGCGGTCCAGCGGCAGCTCGGCATGGATGCGGAGCAGATGTTCGGGCTCGCGCGCGGACAGATGTTCTTGAGCGTAGACGCGCAGGCGGCGCTTCAGCTCGGGCAGCGATTCGGCGGGAAGAGCAAAGCCGACAGCGAAGGCGTGGCCACCGAAGCGAGTGAAGAGATCGGCACAGCTTTCGATGGCGTTTAGTAGTTGGAAGCCGTCGACGGAGCGGCCGGAGCCGTGAGCTACACCGTCCTCGACGCTGACAACGATGGCTGGCTTGGCAGTGCGCTCGACGACGCGCGAAGCTAGAATGCCGATGACGCCGCGGTGCCAGCCTTCGCCGTCGATGAGCAGCAAGCGGTCGGTTGCTAATTCAGCGTCACCGGCAAGGCGCGTTTCAATGGCGGTTAGTGCGGTCGCTTCGGTATCGCGACGCTCGCGGTTGAGCCGTTCGAGTTTGGCGGCCAGTTCGGCGGCGCGCGCCGGATCGCGGGTGGTGAACAGCTCAATAACGTCGGAGGCCACGTCCATGCGTCCAGCGGCGTTGATGCGCGGAGCCAGACGGAAGGCAACATCGAAGCCGGTGAGCGGTTTGGCCGCGGGATCAAGCGCGGCAGCGGCGAAGAGTGCGCGCAATCCAGCACCAGCGGGGCGGCGCAGTTCGCGCAGGCCGAGTGCGGCAATAACGCGGTTCTCGCCCTTCAACGGCACGGCGTCGGCGATGGTGGCGATGGCGGCCATCTTCAAAAAACTTGGCAGGGTTTTCTCACGGGTGCGCGCCTGATCGCGTCGTTCGAGCAGCGCCTGGGCCAATTTCATCGCAATGGCCGCGCCGCAGAGAAATTTTTCCGGATAAGTACATGAGGGTTGATTCGGGTTCAGGATAGCAAGCGCGTGCGGCACACTCTCGTCGGCTTCAAGCAGGTGATGATCTGTGATGATTAGGTCAAGACCGAGACGGCGAGCGGTTTCTGCTTCGGCAAAGGCCCTCATGCCAGTGTCTACGGTGATCACGAGGCGAACGCCCTCGGCGTAAGCGGCTTCGAGCACGCTCGATTGAAGACCGTAGCCCTCGCGCAGCCGGTGAGGCACATGGAAGCGAGCGACTCCACCGAGCATCTCGATGGCTGTCTTGAGGAGGACAACTGCGGTGGTGCCGTCCACGTCGTAGTCGCCGTAAAGCAGTACCGGTTCTTTGGCGGCTATAGCGCGCTCCAGCCGATCTACGGCGGCGTTCATGCCCAGCATCAAGAGCGGGTCGTGAAGATGCGTTCCATCAGGATTGAGGAAGTCAAAAGCGTCAGAAGGTGCGACGATGCCGCGGGCCACGAGCAACTCGGCCAAAACTTGCGGCAGGCGGGCGGCTTTGGCCAGCGCTGCGGCCTCTGCTGGATGCGGCTCGGTGAAGGCCCAGTGCTGACCGGGGAGCTTACGCTCTTCGCTCTGCGGCTGGGCTTGCGGCGACCCAGCTTGCGGGAGTCCAGCTTGAGGCAAAACCGGGTGCAGTATTGGTTCAGCGCCCACCGGAGTTACTCGTCTTCTTCGTCGTGATCGTGATCGTCGATGACGATGTCCTGGAAGCTCTCGATATCTTCTAACAGCGTCTGGAAGCGCTCATACCACTCGGTCGTCGTCTCGTGCAAAAAAACCAATCCCTGATAGACGAAGCCCAGCTGGATGTAGCCGAGATTGCCGGCGTACTTGCGCAGCCACTGCGCCTCGACCAGTTCAGTCGCTTCTTCGTCGGGGAAGTTCATCTCCCCAGCTTCGTCGATCAGCGCGTCGAGTTCCTCGCGCTCCAGCGTCATCTCGCTGAATGTAACGAAGGGAGCGCCGGCGTGCTTGGCCATCTCCACAAAGTCTTTCCATGCGTCAGGGTTGCCCTGTCCCTCCCACACGATGGAGGGCACGTCCTCGGTGACGTAACCGGGAAGGCGTTTGAGACCATGGCCTTCAATAAAGGCCACCATATCGTCTTTAAGCGGGAGGAGGTTGTCAATGCTCATAATCTAACTTCCATTTTCGCAGATGGGGGCGGGTTGGCGGGCTGCGATTGTGGAAACTTCGCCGCGAGGGCTGGGACGTTGCCGGAGTTGGAAGCGTTAGTCTGGATGTATACCGGATTCAGGAGGACTACCGCTTGCCTGCATTTGAACGCCACGTCTTTGTCTGCCACAACGTGCGACCCGACGGTTCGCCGCGCCCGTCCTGCACGCGCGACGGCAAGAGCGACTTGCACACCGAGTTGCAGCAACTCGCCAAAGCCGCCGGGTTGGGCGCGCGGGTGCGCATCAACAAGTCCGGCTGCCTGGACCAGTGTGAGCATGGGCCGATGGCCGTGGTTTATCCGGAAGCTGTCTGGTACGGCAATCTCAAACCTGAGGACGCGGCGGAGATTGTGGCAGAACATCTGGTTGCGGGACGGCCAGTCGAGCGGCTGCGTGTTGCCGATGAATGCTTGAATACCAAAAGCTGTCCACATTTGGGATGAGAAGCTTTCGGCGGATAGAGATTCACGCCTATCCGGCGGAAACAGCTTTGAATGCCTCACGGGCGGCGGCTAAAGTTGCGGCGACCTCTTCTTCGCCGTGTGCCGTGCTCAGGAAGGCAGCTTCAAATTGCGAGGGTGGAAGCCACACTCCCGCACCCAGCATGGCATTGTGGAAGCGGCCAAAGGCGGCGGTGTCGCTCAAGGCGGCCTGGGTGTAGTTGGTGACCGGGCCGCTCGTGAAGAACCAGGTCCACATGGAGCCTACGCGGTTGAGAGTGAGCGGAACGCCGGCTCGGGTGGCTTCGGCGGCTACGCCCTCGGCGACGGCTTTGGCGATGGCTTCAAGTTGTGGATAGACTTCGGCGGCGTGCGCTTGTAAATAGCTGATGGTCGCGATGCCCGCGGCCATGGCCAATGGATTGCCGCTGAGAGTTCCGGCCTGATAGACAGGACCGAGCGGGGCGAGCAAGTCCATGAAGGCGCGCTTGCCGCCGAAGACTCCGACGGGCAGACCTCCGCCGACAATCTTGCCGAGGGTGACTAAATCGGCGTCGATGTTATAGAGCTCAAGAGCGCCGCCGAGCGCCACGCGGAAGCCGGTCATGACTTCATCAACGATGAGCAGGGCATCTTCGCGGTTGGTGAGGGCGCGCAGGCCGGAGAGATAGCCGGGAGCGGGCGGAATGCAGCCGGCGTTGCCGACGATTGGCTCCAAGATTATGGCGGCAATCGAATTGGGGTGAGCATCGAAGGCTGATTCGACAGCCGCGAGGTCGTTGTAGGGCAGGGCGTGGGTGAGTTGGGCGATCTCTTCGGGAACACCGGCTGAGCCTGGAATTCCAAAGGTGGCTACGCCGGAGCCAGCCTTGACCAGGAGACCGTCGGCATGGCCGTGGTAGCAGCCCTCAAATTTGATGATGATCTTGCGGCCGGTGACGGCGCGGGCCAGACGAATAGCCGACATGGTGGCCTCGGTGCCGGAGCTGACGAAGCGTAATTTCTCGATGGCCGGATAGCAGGCGATGATGCGCTCGGCTAGATCGGCCTCGGCGGCAGTGGAAGCGCCGAAGCTGGCGGAGTTGCGGGCGGCTTTCTGGATGGCTTCGACGACCGGCGGAAACGCGTGGCCGAGAATCATCGGTCCCCATGAGCCAAAGTAGTCGATGTAGCGATTGCCGTCGGCGTCGGTGAGCCAGGCACCCTGAGCGCTTTCGATGAACGGCGGCGCGCCGCCCACCGCACGAAAAGCCCGCACGGGCGAGTTTACACCGCCAGGGAAAAACCGCTCGGCGCATTGTTGGAGAGCTTGAGAACGAGTGTGGGGACGGGTCGCGAGTCTGGAACTCATGGTGGGTTCAGTATAGAAGGCGAGAGGATATGCGCAGGGCGAATTGAATCGCGCTTCTTTGCGCAGGCATCTCGATAAGTGTGAGCGAACTGAATGGGATTGGAGATCGGCTGTTGGTCATCTTCGATGGACATTGCGGGTTTTGCAATCGCTCGGTGCGGTGGTTTCTGCGCCGCGATCGCAAGGATCGGCTAAGGTTTGTTGCTTCCGAGTCGCCGAAAATTGCGGAGTTTCTGACGCGGTTTGGGATGGGGTCGCCGGGTTTGGAGCTGGGTTCGAACACGATTGTGGTTGTGCGAGATCCCTCTGGGGCGGCAGAACGGGTGTTCACCCGGTCGGAAGCGGCTCGGGAACTGTTAGGCGAGTTGCCGCAGCCATGGCGGACTTTTGGCGTTGTGTTTGGATGGATACCCCGGCCGTTGCGGGAATTGGGTTACCGGCTCATCGCTCGCTGGCGGTATCGCATTTGGGGGCGGCTGGAGAGCTGCCCCCTACCCACAGCCGAGGAACAGGACTGGTTTCTATAGCTTCCCGGATTCGGAGGCACCGCAGCGGCGGGCGAAACGAAACACGAAGAGATTGATGGTGATCGAGAGGCCCAGCAGAAAGCCGCATACCGCGTGCAGCCAATCCTGGTTGACCGGGATAGAGGCTCGAAAGGTCCACAGCAGCAGGCCGATAACCAAAGAGATGTTGGCTAAGACCATCCGGCGCCGAGCCTTGGAGTCGAGTTGCGTATATCGGATACACATGTCAGTTTTCCTTTCAGGGTTAGTCGGTGTGGCGATACCAGAAAAACAATGAGACCTTGACCACACCAAAGGTGAGCATGACAACAACCAAATCCCAGCTCCAGAAGTGGTTGACAAGAAGGCGGTAGGCGAAAATGCCGTAAGCCACCAAGAGGGTAGCGAAGCCTGCGACGCTGCTGGAGCGGCGGCGATGCTCCAGGAAGCGCTCATCGGCGAGTTTGCGGAGGAAAGGAATTCTGCTGAGGATTGGATGGGTCATTTTTCGCTCTCCAACTGGAAGATTTCATCGGTGGAACAGGCGAAGATCCGGGCGAAGACGAGAGCCAGCTCGAGGCTGGGCACGTAGCGATTGCGCTCGATGGAGTTGATGCTTTGGCGGGAGACGCCCGCAGCCATCGCCAGTTGCTCCTGGGTCCATTCGTGAGCGGTGCGCAGTTCTTTGACCCGATTTGTGATGGCGCGATCCATGTAAAGTTCGCTTTCCAAATTAGAGTAGTACGAAGCGGAAGGCATGTCAAGCCGGCTTGTCATTTTCTGCATCCGTTCTTTCATGTTTGGGAATCGTAAAGCACCTGGAATGCACAGCGACCTCGCCGAAATCCTGCTAAAATCTACCTTTCGGCCCCTCGAGCCAAGAAATCCATCCATAGAAAGTCGCATCGTGCCAGACGAACCCAAACCTCAATCCGTGACCTACGCCGATGCCGGCGTGGACATTCGCAGTGGCGACCGCGCCAAGGAACGCATCAAGTATCTGGCGCAAAAAACCTTTAACCGCAATGTGTTAGGCGGTATTGGCGGCTTCGGCGCGCTTTACCGGCTGGATTTGCAGCGCTGGAAGAACCCTATCCTGGTCAGCTCATCCGACGGGGTGGGCACCAAGTTGAAGGTGGCCTTCGAGTTGGGATTGCACCAGACGGTGGGCGTTGACCTAGTGAATCACTGCGTGAATGACATTGCCGTGCAGGGCGCCACGCCGCTGTTTTTCCTGGACTACCTGGCCACGGGCAAGCTGGACTCAGAAGTGATCGAGGACGTGGTGACAGGGCTGGCAGATGCCTGCAAAGCTAACGGATGCGCTTTGATCGGCGGTGAGACGGCGCAGATGCCAGGCTTTTACAGCGATGGGGAGTACGATCTGGCGGGCTTCATCGTAGGCGCGGTGGACCGCGACAAACTGGTGACCGGCGTGGGCATCAAGGCTGGCGACGTTCTGGTGGGCTTGCCCTCGACCGGGCTACACACCAACGGTTACTCACTGGCCCGCAAACTTTTGTTCGAGGTGGCTGGCTACAAGCCCACTCAATACGTGACAGCTATCAAGGAGAAGGCTGGCGCGGCGTTGATGAAGACCCATCGCAGCTATCTGGCCGTGATTCAGAAACTGGTGACGGCGGGGCTGACCACGGGCATGGCGCATATCACTGGCGGTGGCATCACGGAAAACCTGCCCCGCATTTTGCCTAAGAGCGTAGCTGCGCAGATCGAGATCGGATCTTGGCCGGTGCTGCCGATCTTCGAGCATCTGCGCGAGTTGGGCCAAGTCTCACAGGAAGAGATGATGCGCACCTTTAACATGGGCATTGGGTTGATTGCGGCGATTCCAGCGGCCAAATTCACGCGTGCCAAGAACCTGCTGGATCGCGCCGAGGAGAAGTTCTTCGTGATCGGGCGCGTGGTCAAGGGCGAGCGGCGGGTGCAGTACACGTGAGCTTCTTGGAATGAATGCGGCCTGATTCGCGCAGAGCGAGTCATCATTTCAGGGAAGCGTGCTGCTTTGAAATGCTCAATGTGCAGATGCGAGCTCAATCAACCGATGATGCCGAAGACATTAGATTGTGGCGGAGACTGTCTTCGATGCATGGCGGAGTCTGAAGATCCTGATTGTTTTGAATTGATGAAGAAGCTGGAAGACTCGGCTACCCGAGACCAAGAGATCCTTCGTTATGAGGCTTGGCGGATCAAGCAATAGATGAAGGATTGAAGAGTACGAACCTTAGCCACGAGGGAAGATCTTGGAGATCGCATCATTAGATCGGCCCCTTCGTTTGGGAATTCTGCTTTCCGGCCGCGGATCGAACTTTTTGGCCATTGCCGAGTCGATTCGTACGAAAAGATTAAAAGATGTGGAGATTGCTGTGGTGGTCTCGAACGTGGCTGAGGCGGCTGGGCTGACCAAGGCGCGGGAATTGGGGCTGCCAACAGCGGTGTTTGTTTCCAAGGGCCGCGACCGCGCCGAGCACGACGCCGATTTGATCGCCTGCCTTCGCGCGCATCGCGTGGAGCTGGTCTGTCTGGCCGGGTATATGCGGCTGCTCTCGCCCGAGTTTGTGGCTGCGTTTCCGAATCGCATTCTCAACATTCACCCCTCGCTGCTGCCGGCCTTTCCGGGCCTCGATGCGCAGCAGCAAGCCTCCGACTACGGCGTGAAAGTAGCTGGCTGCACGGTGCATTTTGTGGATGAGCATCTGGACCACGGCGCGATCGTTTTACAGCGGGCGATTCCAGTGCTGGAGGCTGACGACGCGCACTCACTCGCCGAGCGCATTCTAGTAGAGGAGCACATCGCCTACAGCGAGGCGATTGCCCGCGTGGCAAGCAGGGGATACGAGATTCGCGGACGACGATTTGTGAAGCGGAAACTTCTCCAATGAGGTAGCACGGGTTGCGGCGTAAATCCGCTCCATTGGCCGCAGACTTGACGGCATGAACACCGCGGAGACTCGTGCAGCCAAAGAACAAGGCCGATGCCAAACTTAGAACATCGGCCTTCGTACTTATCGGGCAGAATATTTCTGCGTTCTCGCCATCTCATCCCACGTCAAGAATTTGCAGGCGCACCAGGGTCTGGTTCAATAGCTGATGGGCAATTTCGCCGAAGGTGATGGGGCCAGTGACATGCCCAGCTCGTTTGCCCTCGAGATTACCGTACAGATAGTTGAGGATGCAGTTGCAGGCAAACGCCGGTTCATGCTCTTTGCCAGTAACGGCTTTTGCAAAAGCGCCAGAGTAGTCTGCGACTGGCTTGGCGAAATGATAGTCCACTCCAGGAAAAACTGGCGCGTAGAGATCGACCGTACCTTTTGCTGCGTCGACTGCCTGGAAGGAGACGTTGATGCAGCTGCCGTTGTAGTCGCCGACCAGGGGGAACTCCGTTGGGATTCCCTTGAGGGAGATGTATTCGGCGAGTTTGGCCGGCTTTCCGTTGATCAAGCATGTGCTCATGTGGATGCCAGCTTCTTCGAAGCGGATGAGATCCCCGCCGCCGCTTTCGAAGATGTTGACGATCTCGAGATCAGCCATTCGGCCAATGGGCAACGAGACATGGAATGCCACACACCTGTCTTCCAAGACAGCGCCCGACTGGCCATTGAATACAGCGGGCAAATCGATGCCGATGCGGTCCACCCGTACGCCGGAAACCCAACCCACGACGGGATGCAACAGGAAGCCGTCGAGTGTGGGGGCTTGTTCAGCAAAGGCTTTGTGGATCTCGGTGGCTGCCGGCAATACCAGGAAGGTAAAACCATTGGCCGGTGCGTCGCGGTGAAGTTGGGCCAGGTCCTGCGGGCCGTAGTCCAATGCCTTGACCTCAATGGCGAACTCCGGAACCTTGGTTACGAAGATGCGGTCTTCCGACAGCAGACAACCTTCTTCCGTCATAAAGTAGCAGATGGTTCCGCCAACCCAGTTGCCCCGCGGGAGTTGGCTCAGCGCCTCTCGGCTTCCGGCCAGGAACAAGGACTCCCCGGCGACAATTGCTGCTTTTACTTCGGGGATGGAACTTAGTTTGGCATTCACGATTGTAGACATGGATTCTCCTTGCACCTTAACCGACGATCTGGGCGACTTCGCTGGCGAAAATGGATTCGAATTGCGTAAAGAACTTGTGGGTCTTGGCAATGATCTCCTTAGTATTAGCTGGCGACGCGTTCCTCTCGTAGCTCATTTTGTTGCTCTGGACAAGCATGTTTATAGTTGCCTTTTCGGACTTTATTGGCTTTTCCCCTGTGACGATCTGCACCCAGACCGGGTGGTCAATATGCGGAATCATGGAGCGGTGTCCTCCTACTCTGTTTCTATCGGCGCACCGAAGGCGTTCTTTAATGAGAGAATTCTCACAGGGCAGTAAGAGATTTGAATGTCTGAAATAGCGGTTTGGCGGCCGGAAGCGTTGGCGCTCATTTGCATGTCAAGCTGCGCATGGTTCTAAGTGACCGTGTAAGTCGATGATACTTAAGTAACTTAATTTTTTGTCTATCTTTGCCGAAGATATTGGCAAGATTACTTAGGCTATAAGTAGCACGAAAAGAGACGGAGGTTCCGCGCCGGGCGAATGTTCACGCCCTCCCCTAGCGGATGGCGCCCGGGCGCGGGACCGTCTCAAGTTCTGTGTTGTAGCGGCTCTCCGCCGCGAGCCTGAGCTGCAACCACGGCGGCGCTCGAAGTTGGAGAGATGCGAGAAATCGAGACCAGCGGCTGGCCGGAAACGGCACCGGCCCCTGGTCTCGATTTTTTTGCGTGGAAGCGGATTGCACCTCTTCCGCGCCTGCCAAATTCCACTTGAACCAAGGCGGCTGAGGCCGTCTTTTTCTTTTCCAGGAGCTTTCCTCATGAATTCTATTTCGAATATCTGGAACCACCCGAAGACCTCGATTGCGGGGCTGTTGATTGGGATAGTGACCATCGCCAGCGTCCTTTCGCAGCAAGGCATCACGCTGGGCAATATGGGAACGGGCACTGTCATTACGCTTGTTTCCGGGCTTGCCACAGCACTGCTCGGCCTGTTGGCCAGGGACCCACAGAGCCAGACTTCATCGATCGGTTCGACGGCCAGGCTAGGCGTCTGGGCGTTGATCGCCTTACTGCTGCAGTTGCCCTTTATGAGCGGCTGCTCGGGAACGACTGTGGCGCAGGATATTGTGAACTGGACGCCGACGCTCGAGAGTGCGGTAGCAACGGTGGATACGACTGCGGCGCTGCTGGCTCCGGTGGACGCGCCCATATTCATTGCGGCCACAGTCGGCTTCGATGCTGCCTCGAATCTGCTTGTTGTCCAGGCGAGGGCGTATCTGGCAAATCCCACGTCCAGTATCCTGGCGCAGCTTCAGTCGCAGGTGGTCACTTTCCAGCAGCAGGTGAACGCTGCACTGCTTTCGGCAGCCAGGATCGTGAACGCCGCAAGCCAGCAACACGCTCTCAATGCAATCAACGCAGTCAGCACAGTAGTAAATGCAATTCTAGCGCTAGTGATCTCGATATCGAGCAAAGCCCAAGTGGCGCAGATGGCCGCAGAAAGCACCGTGAAGCTGGCAATGGTTCAACCTTACCTGGATGAAGGCAAGGCTGCTGTCATAGTGGCCGGCCACTATGACGAGTCAGTCGAGTGGGCGCGGGCACAGGGACGCTTGGTGGAATTGAGTGCGGTGCGGGCCGGCTTCTAGCAAGACAAGAACATTGGATCGGCGGGCGGCAGTCTTGGAGCGGCCCAGGAAGCATAAAAAACTTCCTGGCCGCGTTCCTCATTCGGAATTGATCCTTCCGCTGTGTGATCTGAGTCACGGAGCTGGCATGCCTGAACTCGATAACCTTGGAAAGATGGCGCAGGCGCCCGGAGCGCGGAAGCGACCAAGGAGTTTCATCATGGCTTACGTAATTACCGACGCATGCATCAAGGACTTTCTCTGCGCAGCCGAGTGCGCCACTGCCGCCATTGCACCAGTCACGGCCGACGATCCAGCCGCCGCCGGAGTCTCTCAGTTGTTCATCAATCCGGACGAGTGCATTGACTGCGGCAATTGCGCCTCGATCTGCCCATCAGGCGCGATCTTTTCGCTCGACGAACTGCCAGCGGGCAAATCGCAATTTGCCGAGAAGAACAAAGCCTATTTCAATTAGGCTGCTTGCCGTCCCTCTGCGGGAACGGAGTCTTACGGGCGTAACTCCGCAATCTGGAAGCGTACTTCCGCAGAGGCATTCCAGAAGCTCTCAGGGCTCTGTCTTTGCGGGCACCGGCGGCATGGCTGCATACTGGGTCTGCGCCGCGGACGAGGTCAGGAGCGTCACCGGGAGGGTGAGCGTCTGCACCGTTCCCGGGTCGTCGCGCAACTTCAGGTAGAGTACGCCGTTGACGGGATGGGGAACGCCCAATTGGGTTCCCGTGAAGTCCGGCGGCACATCCGCAGCGTTGTCGAACTCAGGTGTGGCGGCAATGGACTCGGCCAGGAAGAGATTGCTTCCAACCAGCGTGCAGGGCTTAGACACGGCATGCGGGCAGTGCAGTTCCTTGAAGCCTGGCAGCCGCACCAGCTTTCCCAGAGAGAGCCAGTCGCCGGCTACTCCGTCGGCTGAGACGGCGCGCGCGTGCAGCGGCCCGAATGCCGAGGAGCCGAAACGGGCCAGCGGTTCTACCACCCCCAAGGCGGTCTTTGCATCCTCGAGCATCAGGCTGCCGTCGGACAGCGTCAGCACGGTACGGAAGCTGCCGTCTTCCGCAGCTACCTCGACCTTCTCATCGCGGGGAAAGTTTACCGGCACGCTGGAATGCAAAAAGAAAACCAGTCGTCTTTCAACGGGCAGATCGTCGGGACTTCCCAGATGCACGGGTGAGGGCGCGGCAGAGGCGTCGTCCTGCGTTCCCTTGCTGAGTAGCGTGAGTTGCGGGCGCGGCGGCTCGACACTCACTGGCACCCGTAACAGGCGGCCGTCCTGTAACTGCACGCTGGCAAAATAGCGCTTGCCGGGTTCGAGGGCCGAGGTCGCGCCGTCGGCTTTCATGGTTAACTGGTCAAAGTCCTGCACGCGATTGAGCGTCGCGGGGGTCCAGATAATGCTAGCGAGGCTGACCTTGGCTACTTCGTCCAGACGGTTGCCTTTCAACAATGCCTCTGCGTCACCTGTGCTCAACATAAGACGGTCGAGTGCCGCCGCCTCGGCGTATGCCAGCAACACCAACTGGTCGGGCTTCTCCAGCCCATACTGATAAATCTCCAAATCGACCGGCCCAGGAGCCGCGTCTTTCATGGACACAATTACTTCCAACTGCTCCGGCTTGGGCGACTTCCAAACTAGCTTGAGCGGGCTGCCCGTCCCCATCTTCTCCTCGATTCGGTCAACGCACAGCGAGTTCTCTCCTTCGATGTGCAGCGTGTCCTCGCGACCTACGACCAAGGCTGACTGATCAACTGCCGCCACAGCCCACTTGCCCGAGAGAGCCGCGCGCAGGTGGAAGCGCGGACCTTCCCAATCGTCAAAGCCCCACTTGCCGCGCAATACCCCTGTTAGCTCGCCTTCAGGCAAGGTGGGAACGGGTTGCGACAGCGCCAGTCCGCCCAGCGACGGATCGGCTTTCACCGCGAGATCGATCGGCCCGCTCTTGGACTCGATGTGCAACGTGAGTTCGTGGGCAAGCTGAGTAGCAAAGACCAGGGGCGCCCCTTCGGCTGACAGCACCAGGCCTGGCTTCTGGGCGCAAAAACTCTCAGTCGCGCTCACGGGATGCAGCGGCGGCGGCTTGGAAGCGCCCACCGGCGGCAGAGCCACCACTACCACCGACTTGGGATCGCGAAACGATGGAGGAACGTTCAGACGCAGATTGAGCGTATCTTTTGTGGGCAGGGCGAGCGCGGGAATGTATTGGAAATGCGCCGTGTGCAACGACGCGAGGATCCTGGCTGTGTCTACGATGGCGCCAATATATGGGCTATAGATGCCCGCTCCTCCCATGGGAGTGGAACTTATCTGATTCATCAGGTCCACGGTGGAACCGCTGGTCAACTGTGTCACCAGCGACTGCGCATTGGCGTCGTCCAGTACCAGGCCCTCGGTGTGCTGCACCAGGCAGGGAGCTTGCTGATCGGTGGGCTTGTCGAAGCACTGCTGATCCAGCCGGATGCCCAAGCTGCGGGCCGCTTTTTCAGCGCGTTCCTTGAGCAGTTTGGGGTCAGTCTGTGAGGTCTCCTTGACCTCTGTCAGATACGTATCCAAGCGCATGCGATCCCAGCTGGCTGCCTGCAAATCCTGGGTGGCGCGAACAAAGACGCCGGGGCGGTTGGTCACCGCTTTGCGTAGCGTGGTAAAGTCACCACCGGTTTCCGGCGCAAGAAAAATGAGAGCTTGCTGAGCCTCTTCGGGCACGGTAACGAATACGCCTTCGTTGCGCGCTTGGCGCGTCCAGGTTTCCACGCGAGTAAACCACTCCGGCGGCGGCGGGTTGGTGGCCCCGCGCAAAAATGCAACGATCAATACAAAGCGGGCTGACTGGCTCTCCGGCAGATCGGGGTGAATCCACAACCGGTCTCCTGGCAGCAGGTTGGGAGTTTCGCCGATCGGCAGCGTAATCTCGCCCCGCTTAACGTGCACGTCCACCGTGGGTCCGGCGAGATCGAAGGCCGGGCCATCGGCATGAACTCCGGTTGAAACCAGACACCAAAACAAAAGCAGTTGTAAACAATGGCGCATATCTACTATTGTACGGAGCAAGCCGTCCGGATAAAATTACCGAGGGAGCATGGCTTCTCCCGGCGGCCGTTAGCGGATGAGGCGCGGCATTTATACGCCACAGCTCACTAGGACCGTCTGGTGGGTTACACTGAAGTATGATTAACTTCAAACAGAGGGACTAGCTAGAGTATTTCTCGAATTCATTTGCGGCCGAAGAAATAAGCGGAAGGTTGTCGAATAGGGCAAAAAGCCTTTTGAGGATTATGTACCGCGTTAACTTCATCGGGAAATGCTAGGGGTATTTATCTGCCGTATCAAGGCAGGCGCTCCTTGAATCTATTCAAACGAAACGTGAAGCATCGCAGGGCCGCATAGAAGGCTGCCCGCAACGCAGAGTGAATGGCCAGCCAGTCCTCTGCCGCGATAAGTGAACTTTAAACTAGCGCTGCTTTCTTTTGTCCGCGCGCAACCCAACTCCGGAGCGAGGCGATGAAGCCTTCCGGAGATGTTGCGGTGCAAACGGGCGTGAGGAGCGGCATACGGAGAAGAAAGAATGAAAACGGCAAAAGCAGTTCCAAGTAGCATAGATGTTGGCAACCTGAGTATCCCCGATGCGGAAGAAATTATCGAAGAAGCATTAAACGAACTGGCGTTCTCCCCGGACCCCGGCCTTGCGCGAGCCTTGCATTTTCTGGCGCCGGCGGGCTACCAGGCAATTGTGGAGCTATGCAGCGAAAGCGGTCGCAGCAAGCGCCGCAATGCCACTGCGGATGCATGGTCGCCAGAGGAAGACGAGGTGCGCATCTATTTCGAGCGCATCGACGGCAGCGAGACGGCGCAGCGTCCGGCCAGGGCGTCGCGCGCCTATGTCGAACCAGCCTTCGACGAGGATGACGACGGACAGGAAGCGGTGATTCCTGCCGACCTGGATGCGCGCGTGAAGGAGCTATGCGCCGCTTTGGCCGAGGCCGAGCGCGGTGGCCACGCTTTCATCGCTCTCAAGTGGTTCCGTGACTCGTTTTTGCCGCGCAAAGCCTTCCGCTGGAATCAGCATCCGGAGTCGCGCCAATCCGTATTGGCCGAGGCCATTCAGCGCGGCGTCGTACTGACTAGCAAGATCGCCAACCCCAAGACACCCGCCTATCCCACAACCACTATTCGTCTCAACCGTGCCGAGGTCGGCATTCCCGATGAGGCGCAGCGCTTCCATCCGGTGGCTGCGCATGGCGATTCGATTGCCGAGGCGATCGAAGAGGAACGGGGGAACCTGTGAGCTGCTACTTTCTTGAGGCCACGGCCTTCGCCAAATTGTTTGTTCAGGAGCAGGGCACCGACGAGTTGATCCGCCTGATGGAAGCCGTCGAGGACAACCGCAAGCTGATCTCGGCGTCAACGCCGCTCGAGGTCTATGGCGCGATCCGCCGGCGTGAGCGGGCCGGCGCTATCTCTGCTGAGAACGCGACGGCAGCGCTCGACATTCTGCGCCTGGAAGCCGCGCGCATGGTGCAGGAGCCGCTGAATCCCGCAGTGCTCGAAGCCGCGCGACAACTGCTCGACCGCACCACACTGCGCTGGCCCGACGCACTGCAATTGGGCGCCGCTCTGGTAGCTCGCGATATGTTCCAGGGCACGGAGATCATCTTTGTCTCAGCTTCGCCGCAGTTGCTCGAAGCCGCCAAGACCGAAGGCTTCCACGCGCTCGACCCGGCGAAAGAAGCGGCGGAAACGGTTCAAGAAGCGGATTAATTCGGTTTGCCTTACATCACACACACGCGACATAAGGCAAACCGGTCTCATGATTCTGCTCTAGCGGCGTTTCTTCTGTTTGGCGTCTAATTTTGTCCAATATTTAAATGCATCGGCATAGAGCTCGCCATCGAGATCTGAGGCTCGCTGTTGTATCCGTGCCTGCGCATTGCGAATGGCCTGGTTGTAAATAACCGGGCCCACTTCTTCCAAGAAGAAGTTGAGCAATAAACCTGCCGGAAGATCGCCGATGGGTTCGGACATATTCTCTTCGAAATAGCGTTGAATCGAGGCAATCGCGTCCACGCGAGCTTGTTTGGGAATTTCGATTGTAATCATCTGAATTAATTCCTTGACGCACTCCGGCGACAAGTAGTCCGCCGCACTGCATGGCATCACTGGTCGAGGTTGCTTGTGTGTGTCACCGTCGAATAGATTGCTTGCATAAAATCACGGTCAACGGGTATAGCCTGGGGAGCGAACCACGGCTTCCACACTTCCGGCAAACGTTCGTCCACGATTTCCTTCTCAGTTTTTCCATAGGAAATCTCCTTCCGGACATGTACCATCGTGTGCTCCAGAAGCGAAATGTAAACTGAAAGGTCGCGGCGATTCGAGAGTTCGCCGTGCCCGGTGATTACGATTGTTTCATCATTAATTCGGTCCAGGACGGCGGAGAGTGAACGTGCCGTTCCCTCCATGTCGATACCGCCCGTCAGGTTCCTCTGGCCAGCGAAGATATCGCCGAGATCAACAACATTAGCTCGCGCAAAATAAACGACGGAGTCTCCATCCGTGTGGCCGTTGGCATAGTGTTCCATCTCAATATCTTCGTCATCAAAATGAATCGTCAAAGAATCACGGAAAGTAATACGTGGCCAAGCGCGTTCTGGATACGGCCCGATTGACGTTGGTGACCATGGCGGTCTCTGCTTCGTCATCAGACGTTTGCGCACATTCTCCTGGGCAACGATCGTTGCGTCGGGGCCGAAAATTTCGTTTCCGCCCACGTGATCGTAATGCCAGTGCGTATTCAGCAAAAATTTCACGGGGCGCTTTCCGAGATCGTCCAGCGCTTTCTGAACCATGGGGTATGCCGCCGCTTCGGGATGATCCACCAGCAGATAGCCGTCGGGGCCAGAGAGCACGGCAATGTTATAGAGACCTTGCGGCACGCGAATTTCAATGAGATGAATATTTCCACGCACCTCAATTATTTTCGCTTCCGCTTTCGAAAAGTCCACTTCACCCATCGTGATCCACTGGAAAGCGAACAATGGACTGCAAAAGGCCAGCAATACTAGAAGCCCCGCGAGGTAGTACCCTCTTTTCATCGAATCCTCCTGGCTTTCTTCTCTTCGAACTGTTCAGTCAACGCAGTAAAATCTGGTTCGGGAACGAATTGCTTAGCAGGTCGGATGCCGTTTTCGTTACTCCCGACGAAACCGATTGGCCTGTTCAAACTCATCGCGCAGCACCGGCGTGCGCAGATTTTCACGCAGGTGAGCGAGGCGTTGCTCGAGAGCGCGCAGCGCGGCCTGAACAGCTTCGGTATTGGTGTATGCGATGTCGCGCCACATGGAGTAGGGGCTCGCGCCCAGCCGCGTCATCTCGCGCAAGGCACGTCCGCCCACGTCTTTCAGTTCCGGTGCGTTGCCGACTTCTTCTTCAAGCAGCGCGCTCAGTGCCGTGGCTACAAACTGCGGCAGATGGCTAACCCAGGCGACTAACTCATCATGGCGCGCGGAATCGAGATCGATAGTCTTCGAGCCCATCGCCGCGACCCACTCCCGCCAGCCCTTCACTAACTCTGCGGAATGCGCTGAGCGTTGCCAAGTTGCGTCGTCGGTAAAGAGCCACACCGCGCCGCGAAAGAGGTTTGCATCGCCCAGCACCGCGCCGCCCCGCTCCTTGCCCGCCATAGGATGGCCGGGCAGAAACGCGGCGCGCTCCGGCGCGTTGAAGAGGCGGCCGGCGGCAGCCGTGATCTGTGCTTTTGTGCTGCCCACATCGGTAACCAGATGCTCTGGGCCTAGCGCGCCGGAGAGCTTCGCCATATAGTCGAGTGAGGCGTGGATTGGCACTGCCAGCACTACGACCTGACTGACGCGCGCGGCTTGCAGCGGGTCGGCCGCAACCGAATCAAGAGCGCCCATGGAGAGCGCTGCCTGCGCGCCCTCGGGGCTTCGGTTCCAGCCCACGATTGAGCCGCGAAAACCAGCCGCACGTAACGCCAATCCCACTGACGTGCCCAGCAACCCCGTGCCCAGTATGGAGATGCGTTCGATCATTCCCCGGTCCTCAGCAATCCCTACAGTCATTCTTCCCATTAACAAGCTTTCAAGCAGCTACTTACCTCTGCCTCACTCCAAGTTTTAAATTGTCCGCCGAAAAGTTCCATATTGCATGCAAGAAATGATGCCGCGTACCTAAAGACATTTCCGGCATCATTTTTGTCAGCTTTTTGTGACCACACTGGACCATCAGGACGTAGCTGAAGATAGCGATTAGCGAGATGCACATCTCCATGAGTGAATGAAGAAAGTTCTGAATAGAAAATATCGTATGCTTCTACATGATCAACTTCAAATGCCATCTGGCGAATTGTTTTTCCCGACCATTTCCAACTTTTAGGTTTCCTCCCTTTCTCGTTTATCGACGAGAATTGTGGAGAAGCAGCGTCGAACTTTTTAATAACCTCGATTTGCTGCTTTGACCAATGATCCTTCCAAATTAGGGCCATCGCTTCTTGCCAATCGGGCTTTATACTATTGCGATGTTTCTCGCACGCATCCATAGCGAGTTTGTTCAGTATCGCACTAAAGTTGATGTATTGAGGAACGCGCTCAATTGGAGCTTTTGTGATGTAATGCGCTGTCACATCGATCTCAAACATTGTGCGAGCTATTGCGTAACCCACAGTAACGGGATACCATTCCCAGCCAAATGAACTTGAAAGTCTTAATAATGCTTCAGCAGACGATAAATTCTGAAGGAGGAAACAAATCATGAGTGAGGTGTACCCCAGATCGGTCTGATCAAGGGGTACGCCATTAGCCGCTCGACCTCCAAGATCGACTAAACGTTGCAAGACATCTTTATGTTGATCAGGCGTAAGGAATAGCACAGAACCTCACTTCCGTAACATCATCACTGCCCAATAACACAATCCCTACATCGTTCTTCCTACCGCCGTAGCAATGACCCGCAACTGACCCATAAGCTCGTTGAACTGCTCCACGTACAAGGTCTGCGCGGCGTCAGAGACGGCCTTGTCGGCGTTGGGGTGAACCTCGACCAGAATAGCGTCCGCGCCCGCGGCCACAGCGGCCTTGGCCATGGGAGCAACCATATCGCGCCGTCCGGTGCCATGCGATGGATCGCCGACGATGGGTAAGTGCGAGAGCTTGTGAATAACCGGAATCGCGGCGATGTCCATGGTGTTGCGCGTTGATGTTTCATAAGTTCGAATGCCGCGCTCGCACAAAATTACGTCGTAGTTGCCGCCGGACATGATGTACTCACTGGACAAGAGCAACTCTTCTATCGTGGCTGCAATGCCGCGCTTGAGGAGAACTGGCTTTCGCGCCTGGCCCAACTCGCGCAGCAGGTTGAAGTTCTGCATATTGCGCGCGCCCACCTGAAAGACGTCCACGAAAGGCAGCATGGGTTCGATCTGCGAAATCTCCATCACCTCGCTGACCGTGAGTAATCCATGCGCCTGGGCGGCCTCGTGCATGAGCTTGAGCCCCGGAATGCCGAGGCCCTGAAAGGCATAGGGAGAACTGCGAGGCTTGAACGCTCCTCCACGGAGAAAATCTGCGCCAGCGGCTTTGACGCTGGCGGCTGTCGAGAAAATCTGTTCGCGTGTTTCAATCGCACATGGTCCGGCGATCACCGCAACCTGCGTGCCGCCAATCTTGACGCCGTTGGGAAACTCGATCACTGTTCCTTCGGGGCGAAAGGCGCGGCCAGCCAGCTTGTAGGGCGAGCTGATGCGGAGCACATTGAGTACGCCCGGAAGCACTTCGAATTTACTTAGATCCACATTGGCGGTGGGGCCGACGCCAGCGAGGATGGTTTGGCTTGAGCCAGTGGTTCTATGCACGCCGACACCCACTTCCACCATGGCGTCGATGACGGCATCGATCTGCTCTTCGGTCGCTTTCTCCTGCATCGATACGATCATTGCTTGTTCCCTGTCTCGGGCGCTTTAGCGCCTGTGCCTTGGCCCGAGGCGAGCGCCTGGGCATTCCTCTCCGATGCCAACTCGTTCCTCTGCAATGCCCGCATCACGTCGATAATGCGCTCGTAGATATGCGTCAACTCGATGTCCGGCAGCGGCCCCTTGTTGGCCGCGCGCACGTTGGCAAAGATCACCTTTTCGCGTGCTGGCTCATAGACCGGCAGCGAAGTGGCAGCCTTCAGATGACCGATCATCTGCGCAGCGCGGGCTCGTTCGCTCAGCAATTCCACAAGCTGGCGATCCAGAACATCGATTTGGTCTCGCAATTCTTCCAGCGTCATTTCATCCTCGTGTCGCGTCCAGTCGCCGGTCCCGTTCAACTAGGACGGGATACACCGGTTGCATAGGATCAAGAGTTGAACAGAACTTTGCGGCGCAAGCGCCGTTAGCAGGCGATGCGTTTACCGGGCCAGCGCCGCCTGAGGCAGGCGAAGGCCCTTGATAAATCGAGCCACCGCGTGCGGCGTCGACTCGGGGCCGCCCTCGGCGGTCGACCGTTCAATCAACTCCACAATCGCGCTGCCGACCACCGCTGCATCCGCGAACTCGGCCACCTGGGCAACGTGTTCGCTGTTACTGATGCCGAACCCCACGGCCACCGGCAGCCGGGTCCATCGCCGAATGCGCGCGACTAAAGAGGCGGCATCGGAGGTCAGGCTCTGCTGCGTGCCAGTAATGCCGACGCGGGAGATTGCGTAAACGAAACCTTTGGAATGAGTCGCGATGGCTTCCAGCCGTTTGTCGGGACTGGTGGGCGCGGCCAGGAAAATCGGCGCAAGTTTTACTCGGGCCATTTCGGTGAGATACTCGCCCGCCTCTTCGACAATTAAGTCAGTTACCAGCACGCCATCCGCGCCTGCAGCCGCGGCATCATCCGCAAATCGGCTCAGACCATAGCGCAGAATTGGATTGAGATAGCTGAAGATCACCAGACCGGCAGCGGCGCGTGCCACGCGAATTTCGCTAGCCAGCTTGATTACATCTCGAAGGCTGACGCCGCGAGCAACAGCCCGCTCCATGGCGCGCTGAATCACGGGTCCATCGGCCAGCGGATCGCTGAACGGCACACCAAGCTCGATCACATCGGCCCCCGCGTCGATGGCCGCTATGGCAATATCGCGCGTGGCATCGAGGCTGGGATCGCCGGCCGTGAGATAAACCACGAGACCTGGTTTGCATTCGGGTTTGTGATCGAAACGTATCGCCATTGAAAGCCTTGGGAACCTTTATATCAGCGGGTGCCCCACCCTCGCCGCGTCTTTGCCTTTGCGGCTAGGGTGGGATACCACGAACCGCCGTCACTCTCCCTGAGTCTTCAACTCCCGCGCCCAATAGACCTGTCATCCTGAGCGGCGCCTAGCGAAGTCGAAGGACCTGCTTTTCGGGTCCGTGAATAGCCCCCGCTACAGCTTCAACTCACGCGCCAGGATACCCATATCCTTGTCGCCACGTCCAGAAAGGTTCACCACCAGTATGTCATGAGAATGCATTGTTGGAGCAACGCGCAGGGCCTCGGCCACCGCGTGCGCGCTCTCGAGGGCCGGCAAAATCCCCTCGGTCCGCGCCAGCTTCACTACCGCATCGAGCGTAGCCGCATCGTCCTGCGAGACGTATTCGGCGCGCCCCGAGTCGTGCAGAGCCGCGTGCTCAGGGCCGATGGAAGCGTAGTCGAGGCCCGCGGAAACTGAATGCGTCAACGCGATCTGACCGTTCTCGTCCTGCAAAACATAAGAATAAGTACCCTGCAAAACTCCCGGGCCGCCGCCTTGGAATCGTGCCGCATGTTGGCCCAACTCGATGCCGCAGCCGCCGGCCTCGACGCCGATAAGACGGACCTCGCGGCTGGGAATGAACTCATAGAATGCGCCGATGGCGTTCGATCCACCGCCCACGCAGGCGATCACAACCGTCGGCAGCCGGCCCTCTTTTTCAAGAATTTGCTCCTTCATTTCGCGGCTGATGCAGCGGTGAAAGTCTCGCACCATGGTCGGATAAGGATGCGCCCCCAGCGCGCTGCCGAGTAGATAATAGGTCGTCCGAACATTGGTGACCCAATCGCGCATCGCCTCGCTGATGGCGTCTTTCAGAGTCTTCGAGCCCGACGAAACTCCGCGGACTTCAGCTCCAAGAAGACGCATCCGAAGCACGTTCAACTCCTGGCGCTCCATGTCCACATCGCCCATGTAGACCACGCACTCCAGGCCCAGCAGCGCGCACACCGTAGCCGTAGCCACGCCGTGCTGCCCCGCGCCAGTCTCTGCAATAACGCGCTTCTTGCCCATTCGCTTGGCCAGCAAGCCCTGGCCGAGAGCGTTGTTGATCTTGTGCGCGCCAGTGTGCAGCAGGTCTTCGCGCTTGAGATAGATTTTGGCTCCGCCCAACTGCTCGGTCAGCCGCTTGGCATAGTAGAGCGGTGTTGGCCGGCCGGCGTAGTTGTGGAGCAGATCAGCCAACTCCGCCTGAAAGGCCGCGTCGTTCTTGGCCGCGTCGAACTCGCGCTCTAACTCGTCCAGCGCAGCGACCAGCGTCTCCGGCACATACCGTCCGCCATAAACGCCAAACCGCCCCGGCCGCGATTCGGATGGAACTGATGGAAGAATGATCGATGCCATGGGGGCCTCCTGCGCTTGCCCGGAAATTGGAGAACTATTCAGTGTACAAGGAGGCGGTATTCTCGTCTCAGATTCACGCGCGCCCAATAGCTCTCTAATTTGTCTTCATCTCTCGTTCTCCATTGTCCAGCTTCAGGGATGGTTGCCACGATCCATTGGTAATCATCTCCTCTAGACTCTGCGAGGCGGAGTTCCGGTCAGACGGATCAGTAGCCCATACGTATCCAAAGTCTCGGTGGTGCTTGATACCCATGTTTTCGTATTCAACAAATCCATAAAGATAGGCAGTCAGATCTCCCTTTGCAAATTCCTCAGCAAAACCTCTGAATTTAAGAGGAGCATCCTCGTAAACAAACCCCGCACAAACGGGATCTTCAGAGGGTTCTATGATGCTGGAACCGGTGGTGAAATCATCTGGATCGGGTTGCGGCAAGGGCCACCGTCCGCCTCGGACGACCACAAACCTTCCAGCGCTGAAAGTAATGTACGCATTAGATTGGCCACTGTTTGTCAACTCTATACAGGTAGTCAGGTAGAGAAATCCTCCCTCCGTGCCGTTGACTTTAATCGGCTGTGCATAGAGATTCAGCCTAGCTCGATCCTTATGTACCATAGTGTCCATTTGCCGCTTCATGAGTTCGACTTGACTCAGAGCGGCGTTCGCGTTTTCCTTCGCTGCGCCAGCCAGTTCATGCAAATGGCCAGCGTGTACTCGCATAAGGCAAGCCTGCCAAAAGATAGCGATCAGCGTCCCGGAGAGTACAACTGCTTGCAGAATTCCGGCCCAGAAGAGGTATTTAGTGTATTTGGCAATGTTCTTGTCTTCATTCAGCTGAGCCGCAGCGCCATTATTTCCTGAGAGATTGTCTCTATTGTTGCCAACTGCCGGCGTATTAATTGGTAGATTTTCGGAGCGTATGGGTTTTAGATCAGTTCCGCTATTTGGACTATTGGAAACTCTATTGTCCTTGGCGATCGCGGTATTCTTCGAAGTTTGAGCAGCGCCAAACAACGAAAGCCCCATGAGAATGGTCACAGCGAATTTCGCCAAATGTTTGCGCATATTGTCGAAAAGTATAGCTCTCTGGTTCCCGACTGGGAAACAGTCAGTCCACCGTGTGCCCTACACCTCGATTTTGAGATATAGGTGTGAACCGCATCATGCTGCCTTCGACGCCCACCGGCGCTATCATCAATCTGTGCAAACCCATTACAGACTGGGCGACATTCTGGCCAATGCCATCACCCATGGCATCGGCGCGGCGCTGGCCACCGTGGGCGCGGTTTACATGATTGCCGCATCGACGCGTGGGACGGCGTGGTACGTGGTCAGTTGCTCCATCTTCGCCGCGACGTTGGTTCTGGTCTATATCTGCTCGACCCTCTACCACTCGCTGGTGCGGACGCGGGCGCGGCATGTTCTTCATATTCTGGACCACTCGGCCATCTATCTGCTGATCGCCGGCACCTACACGCCGTTCTGCCTGATTACGCTGCGCGGATCGTGGGGCTGGACGATCTTCGGCATCGAGTGGGGGCTGGCCGTTGCCGGAGTGGTCTTCAAGAGCTTCGCCGTGGGACGTTTTGCGATCGCCTCAGCGCTGGTCTATCTGGCGCAGGGCTGGTTTGTGGTGGTCGCATTGGGGCCGCTGATTCACGCGCTCGGCTGGCCCGGACTTCTTTGGCTGGGCGCAGGAGGCGTGGCTTACACGCTGGGAATCGTCTTCTTCGCCTTTGACCGTCTGCCCTATTTCCATGCCTTATGGCACCTGTTTGTGCTGGCCGGAAGCATTGCTCACTACTTCGCCATTCTTTTCTATGTCGTTCCTCCGCGGGTGTGAATTGTTCGCCACTGAATGGTCGGATCGATGCGTCGCTGGCAGCTGAGAGGCGAAGAGCTTGAAGAGTATGATGGGGAGCGGGTTCAACTTGAGACGCATCGGGCGGAGTCATAATGGCTAAGTTTCTGGTAACCGGTGGGGCCGGCTTCTTTGGTGGCATTCTGAAAAACAGACTGCTGGCCGACGGCGCTGAGGTAGTTTGTGTGGACCTGGTGCCCGACCCGGCCCGGCATCCTGCGCTGCTGAGTTTGCAAACCGACATTCGCAACGAGCCGGCCATGCGGGCCGTTTTTGCGCAGCACAGCTTCGACGCCGTATTTCATATTGCCGCGCAACTGGCGCACGGCCGCATGAATCGCGAACTGCTATGGACCAGCAACGTGGACGGAACCGGCGTGATTGCCCGGTGCGCGCGCGAGGCCGGGGTCAAAAAGCTGGTCTTCACCTCCAGCAATTGTTTGTGGGCCAGCAACTTGGGCCATCCGGTGCGGGAAGACGACCCGCCCGCTCCAATCGAGGTCTACGGAGAATCCAAGCTGGAAGGCGAGAAGCTGCTGCGCCAGTTTGAGGATGGACTCGATGTGGTTATTCTGCGCTGTCCCACGATCATCGACAGCGGACGGCTGGGCCTCTTGGCGATTCTCTTCGAGTTTATCCGCGAGAGCAAGACGGTGTGGGTGGTCGGCTCGGGCGGCAACCGCTATCAGTTCATCTACGCGGGCGACTTGGTGCAGGCTTGCTTGCAGTCACTCAAATTTGCAGGATCGGGCACATTCCACGTGGGCAGCGACAACGTGCCCACTCTGCGTGAGTGCTATGAAGCGGTGATTGCCGAAGCGGGAAGCCATTCGCGCGTGCGGTCGCTGCCCAAGGGGCCGGCGCTCGGGGCAATGCATCTGGCGCATGTACTGAAGATTTCGCCGCTGGGCCCGTACCACTACCGCATGATTGCCGAAGATTTCGTCTTCGATACCAGTTGCATCCGCTCCGCAATGGGCTGGTGGCCTACGGTCACCAACAGCCAGATGCTGACCCGGGCCTACAAATACTATGCCGAAAACCGCGCAGAGATTTTGGCGCGAGAAAATGTATCTGCCCACTCGCAAGCCGCAAAGATGGGCGTGCTGCGGCTGCTGAAGTGGATCTCATGAGCTGGTTAGCTAAGCTTTTCAAAAAGGACGATCCGGCGCAAGACCATCCAGTGCGGCACGGCGCAGGCCTTTCATCGTGGGGCCCATGGCGGCTCTTCTGGGTGGCGCTGGTTGTGCGGCTGGCAGTCATCGGCCTCTGTCACTACTACCGGATACATCCGGACCAGGATCACTTTCATTTTGGCGCGGAGATGGGCCGGATCGCGCGCGCGCTGGCCACGGGCCGCGGTTATGCGGATCCTTTCTTTGGTCACACCGGACCGACGGCGTGGGTCACACCGTTGTTTCCACTGATTCTGGCTGGCATCTTCAAAGTCTTCGGCGTCTATTCCACACTTTCAGCGTGGGCCATTCTCATCTTTGACAGCCTGCTGAACGCGCTGATGATCCCTTTGATCTGGGAGATCGGCGAGCGCTGCTTTGACCTGCGCACGGCGCGCTGGTCGGCATGGATATGGGCGCTCTATCCGGCAGCCATGCAGTATGCCGTGAAGTGGATTTGGGAGATGACACTGACCACCTTCCTCTTCCAACTGGCGTTGGTGATTGCACTGCGGGCCGGCAGCGTGGGCGCAAATGCCGGTCGCTGCGCCGACGGCCCCACTTGGCGGCGCTGGCTTGGATTTGGTTTGGTGTGGGGACTGATCGCGCTCGGCAATCCGGGACTGTTATTGTTTCTGCCGGTTTGCGGGGTTTGGATGCTAGCGCGGAGGGGGTCAGCCTGGCGTATACAACTGCCTAAAGCCATCGCCTCCGGAGTGATCTTCATCGCTGTGATTGCTCCTTGGAGTTGGAGAAACGAGAAGGTCTTTCATGCGTTTGTGCCCCTCCGAACAAACATGGGAGCGGAGCTTTATCTGGGAAATGGACCAGGAGCAAACGGCTTGCTAATGCAGTACGACCACCCCACGGTGAGCGCGGGAGAACTTGAACTCTATCGGCAGGAGGGCGAGTTGCGTTATAGCAGGGAGCGGGGTGATCTGGCCAAGCAGACAATTCGCGGCGACCTGCCCCATTTTCTTTGGCTTTGCCTGATGCGCGTCTACTTTTTCTGGTTTGGCGTTCCCAATGCCGTTCTCAGTCCGCTGGAAATATTTGGTCGAGGATTGAACTTCGGCTTTACCTCCCTGGCCGGTCTGTTGGGCTTGGCGCTGGCCTGGCGGCGGCGCGTTCCTGGCGCGAGCTTGTTTGCCGCGGCCTTCCTGCTGCTGCCGGCGGCCTATTACGTCATCGAGGTACATGCCCGCTTCCGGCATCCTCTGGAGCCGCTGATCACCCTGCTCGGCGTCTTCCTTTTTCAGCAGGCGGAACGGCGGTGGGGGTTTACTCTACCTGTTTTGCGGCGGCTCTGGCCTGTACGGCCGGAGTGCACCGTTGCCGGTGCAAATTGACCTTGGCGCGCAAAGCCGGTACACTACTCTAGTTTGGCGATTCCTGCCTGTGGCCGCGGAGCCAGACGTTCGCTCCTCCAATTTTGGAACTTGAGGGGCTTGAGCGTACACCTGCGGCTCGGAAGTTTCCGCCCGAGCTATTTTCTATAAGCGCGCACCGGCTGAGCCGGACCTGCGCTGGAGGGTTTATGTACGCGGTTATTCGCACCGGTGGCAAGCAGTACAAGGTCGCGCCAGGCGACGTAGTGAAGATTGAAAGCGTGGCTTCCGAAGAGCAAAAGGACAAGACCGTCGAGTTCAACGACGTGCTGGCGGTTTCAGGTGAGCCGGGAACCGTAGCCAAGCCGGCCACCGCCAAGGTGACCGCTGAGGTGCTGGGCGAAGGCCGTGGCGACAAGATTCTGGTCTTCCACCTGAAGCGGAAGAAGCAGTACAAGAAGCTGCAAGGGCACCGGCAGAATTTTACCGAGGTTCGCATCAAGGCCATCGAGGCCGACGGCGTGACCTACACCGCCGCGAGCTAATTCGAGAAGCAACAACCGGACAAAGAAGGGAATTGAGCAATGGCACATAAGAAGGGTGGAGGCAGCTCCACAAATGGACGGGATTCCAACGCGCAGCGGTTGGGCGTGAAGGCCTTTGCCGGTGAACTGATCACCGGCGGCTCGATCATCATGCGCCAGCGGGGCACGCGAATCAAGCCGGGTGTCAATGTGGGCATCGGCTCTGACGACACTCTTTTCGCCAAAGTCACCGGACGGGTGAAGTTCGTTGACCGTGGCAACCGCGGGCGGTTCGCCTCGATTGAACCCGTGGCAGCAGAGTAAGAAAACCCGAACTGAACGAAAAGGCCACGGCTGGTGCCAGGCTCTTTTTGTGCTCTCTCTTCTATTTCCAGCAGACCGTTCAGGTTTACGACTCGCGGCTCTTCATGCCCTGGGTAAGCGCCTTTGCGACGACCCTCTCGGCGTCGGTCAGGACAAAGCCGCCAGTGGGTTGCAAGGCCACCTGAGTTCCGGTGTGGCCCAGAGCGCAGGCAATCTCGTTCCAGCGCAAGATGACAGAGTTGACGGGAATCACGAGAGGCTCGCGTGGTGGTTCTGGCAGTGCGAAATAGGCCACCCAAACGCCAAGCCCGGCCAGAACAATACCCTCGCCGACAAACTGAACCGGGTCGGCCAACGGGGTATGGACCGTAGTTAATAGCGATTGCACGAAGTCATTGGCCGAAAGCACGCCGAAACCGAGGGAAATTCCAAAGGCCATATCGCGCGTCTTGAGGTGCAACGCATGCATGCTCAGACAGAGGAAACCCAGCAAGCCGAGTTCAAGGATGCTCACAGAACGCATCAGTCTGTAGGCCACATCGGGAATGTTGAGTGCGTGAGGATGCTCAAACGGAAGTACTGACAAGCTCACGATGACCGAGAGCAAGATCGTCCAGCGGAATACCACAATGCCGAGCCTCTTCAGTCCGGAAAACGCCGAAAGCGCGGAACGGAAGACCTCCAGGCAGATGAAGAGCAACAGCACGGCGCTGGCTAGGTAAACTGCCCAGTAGATGCAGAAGTAAGCGACGAGCCAATCCGCAGAATAGAGGAGCAGCAGCAGCGGTGTCGACGTTACGTGCAGTGCCAAGTAAGCGCCCATGACCGGGAAACGAAGCTGCAACCTCTTCTTCCAGAAGAGGACGCCGATCGCAACCCAGAGCACAAACTCAATGACGGCCATAACGGACATCGCGGCCTGCAAAGACATAACTAACCTTTCGCCGTTCTGAGAACTCTCTCAGCATAGCGCGTAATGCCCCATTACTCAACTTAAAATCGCTCTCTTGCATTTGATACTTTTCTGCCGCGGCCTTAGCTCCTAGTTACCCGGCGGATTTTCGGGGCAAGGGATTCCGGGCACGCATCCGGGGATAGGCAAACTATTTGGGCTTGGATCCAGCAGAAGCCCAGTGGCTGGCTCGTGGCTCTGGATGAGGGGTGCGGCAACAGCGCTGGCCAGGCCGACTGCGACTATGGTCAATGTGGAGATGCGGAGTACGAAATTCATCGTTGGTAACCTCGGCTAAATTGAAGAAATCTTTCGTCTGTTCTGAAATCCTAAAGAATAACTCAGATTAAGTCCAGCCCTTTCAAATAGATGATTAAATGGTAACGAGAGCAGTTACTAACGTACTATCTTCTTGGCCAGTTTTCGCCCGTCATCTGTTGTAGCTTACCCCTTATTCGCCTTCGTATGTGCCCTTCCCGCATGCTAAAATAAGGGTAGGAAAATTCGCGAAAAAGCCCCCGTCTTTCAATTGGTTAGACCCCTGAATCCCGGCTTAAACCGCACCTCGGCCGCCGCGGCGTCTGTGGAGCTTGAAGCGAGAGCCCTGCGAACGGAAAACTATGGCAACTGAACCCCTGCTTCCTGAAGATAACGGCAGTTACACCGGCGAGAACATCAAAATACTCGAAGGCCTGGAGGCAGTACGCCTGCGGCCGGCCATGTACATTGGCTCAACGGGCGAGATGGGCCTGCACCACCTGGTCTACGAAGTTGTGGATAATTCGGTAGACGAGGCGCTGGCCGGCTATTGCAAAAAAATCGAAGTAATCATCCACGTGGACAACTCAATCACCGTGGTCGATGACGGCCGCGGCATTCCGGTGGATATGATGCCGCTGTCTAACGGAAAGATGATGCCGGCGGTGCAGGTGGTGCTGACCAAGCTGCATGCCGGGGGCAAGTTTGATGCCTCCACTTATAAGGTCTCCGGGGGCCTGCACGGTGTGGGCGTGAGCTGCGTCAACGCGCTCTCGCAGGAGTTCAACGTCGAGATCTGGCGCGACGGCCACACATGGGAAATGGACTTCAGTTGCGGCGATCCCACCAGCGAACTACGTCAGGCGGGCACCAGCAAACGGCGCGGGACCAAGATACACTTTTTACCCGACAAGACCATCTTCAGCACCACCGAGTATAACTACGATACCTTGGCGCAGAGATTGCGCGAGATGGCCTTCCTCAACAAGGGCTTGGAGATAACGCTAACTGACGAGCGCACTGCCGATGCCAAAACCGGCGAAGCTCGCCGGGCTGAATTCAAGTACGCTGGCGGCATTGCCGAGTTCGTCAAGCACCTCAATCGCGGCAAGCAGGTCTTGCACGAGAAGCCCATCATGATGGAAGCGATGCGCGATAACGTGGAGATCGAAATCGCACTGCAATATAACGACAGTTACTCGGAGACCGTCTTCAGCTTTGCCAATAACATCAACACAGTTGATGGCGGCTCGCATCTCTCCGGCTTCCGGACTTCTCTTACCCGGACGATCAACGCTATCGGCCAGTCGCTCGGCCTCTTTAAAGACATGAAGGAAAACCTAAGCGGCGACGATGTGCGCGAGGGTTTGGTGGCCGTGGTCAGCGTCAAGCTTTCGCAGCCGCAGTTTGAGGGCCAGACCAAGGGCAAACTCAACTCCGACATCGCCGGTACTGTGCAGGCCTTCGTCAACGAGCGGCTCGGCATGTTCCTCGAGCAGAATCCTCCCATCGCCAAACGCATCATCAACAAGGCCATTGAAGCCTCGCGCGCCCGCGAAGCTGCACGCAAGGCCCGCGACCTGACGCGGCGCAAGGGTGCACTCGACGGAGGCGGATTGCCCGGCAAATTGGCCGACTGCTCGGAGCGCAACCCAGACCGCTGTGAGTTGTACCTTGTCGAGGGCGAGAGCGCCGGCGGCACCGCCAAGCAGGGCCGTGATCGACGCTTCCAGGCCATTCTGCCGCTCAAAGGAAAAATTCTTAACGTCGAAAAAGCGCGCTACGACAAGATGCTGGGCCACGAGGAAATCCGCGCCATGATTACAGCGTTGGGCTGCGGCATCGGCAAGGACGACTTCGACGCCACCAAGATTCGCTACGGCAAAATCATTCTTATGACCGACGCCGACGTCGATGGCTCGCACATTCGCACCTTGTTGCTGACGTTTTTCTTCCGCCACATGACGGAACTGATCAAGCGCGACAACATCTACATTGCGCAGCCGCCGCTCTACAAGATCAAGAAGGGCCGCTTCGAGCAGTACATCAAGGACGATCGCGAGTTTGTTAAGGTGATGGTTAACCGCGCGTCGGAAGGGATGATCGTCCGCCACGGCGAGCAGGCCAGCCGCATCGAGGGCGCCGACCTGACCCGTTTTATGGGCACTCTGAATGAGTATCTGGGCTTCGTCGAGAAGGTGGACAAGCGCATCCGCAACGAGAAACTAACGGAGCTGTTGGCGCGCGCCGAACTGGTTCACCGTGCTGACTTCACTTCGAAATCCGAGAGCGAGATTCCGCCCAAGCTGATCGAGTTAGCCGCGCAGTTACGCGAACTGACCGATGAGTTTGGTTTCAAATCGCTGGGCGATCCGTTCGAGGACGAGGAGCACCACACCTGGTCGATTGGATTCGTCGACGCACAGGGCGCAGAGCGGCGCATCGATTGGACCCTGGCTTCGAGCCCTGAATTCCGCCAGATGATGGCGAAATACACGCTCATCAAGGAATTTCTCGAGCCGCCGTTTCTTATCGAATTCGCCGCCAAAGCCGCCACAGTCGAAGCGAGCGCCGAAGCTGGACCCGACGACGGGACCGAGGCCAGCGAAACTGAAGGTGCCGAGGCGCAGGCGGAAGCGAAACAGGCTCGTCGCACTGCCCGCCTGTTGCGCGAGCCGGTCGAAAAACAGACCGCGAGGGAGCTGTTCTCCTACATCGTCGAACAAGGCAAGAAGGACTACCAGGTGCAGCGCTACAAAGGTCTGGGCGAGATGACATCTACGCAGCTTTGGGAGACCACAATGGACCCCGAGCGCCGAACCTTGCTTTCAGTGAAGCTTGAAGACATCGCCGAAACCGAAGCCATTTTCACCACCTTGATGGGAGAAGATGTAGAGGCGCGCCGCAAATTCATCGAAGACAATGCGTTGGACGTGAAGAACCTCGACATTTAGGGTCGGCTGCGCATGTTTGCTGGCACCCTTCAGCGTCGCACGTATGCTGCCCCGAGTTAACGCAAGATGAATTCCTACCTATCGAAGAAGAGATTTGGGGCGCCCGGTTAATCCCGCCGTGGTATACTCTCGCCACTTGGCGGATATTTGCCTTCCGTTACCTCTAATTCCCTGCTCGATTCTGAGAAACGGATTCGTGGGGCATCCGCAAGAATGTTGGCACTCGACCGTAAACCAAAACGAAAAATCAAGATGTTAGCGAGCAATCTGCCGCTGGAACTGCGTAAGTCAACCTGACGCTAGGAGCTGACCTCACGTGTATCGGCCAATAGCAGTGCGATCGGTGCGAAACCGCGCCCACAGGTAGATTCAGAATTCAGCGACTCTCACAAGTCTACGATCAAGCCTTGGAGGGACGTACAAATGAACTCGCAAAGCCTTACAAGTCGCCTAGTACTAAAACGTTTTATCTCAATTCTCACCGTGTTCATTTTGATCGATCTGCTTTCGTGGCCCATTCTATTCTCGCTGAACCTCTGGATTCTGGGAGATCGTGGCAGCTTTCTCAACCTGGACTATCTGCAAAGTCAGCACCTGCGACTAGGCGTGGACGTCTATTACGCCTATGGTCTGCTGCCCGTTCTAATTCAGCACTGGCTGTTCGTCCTCTTTGGAATGGGCTACTGGCCACTAATTGGATGTGCGGTAATTACCTTGATTTTGATGGCTCTCTTCTGGGCCCTCTATCTACGCCATTTCCCTGAAGAGACAGTCTGGTTTCTGGCCCTCTTGGCAACCTGCCGCATTATTCTTTGGGTCAATCCAAATTTTCCCTACTCACTGGTCCAGTTATCGATGCTGTTTGCGCTACTCTTTGTGTTGCTGGGAAAAATGGACATCGGCTTGGCCATTTCCGCTCTGGGCGCCTGGAGTGTACCTTCACTGTCTCTAGTCTTGATGGCCTCGTTAGCTTTCTGCATTATTCTCAACTGGTACTTTCAGCCGAATCGCTCCGCCTTACTGTTAATTCGGTCGCTCGCGCCGGGGATCGTAACGTATGCGGCAGTCGGAGTGTTGTTAGTTACTCAATTTGGATGGCAATCTGTTCTGGCAACGGCAACGCCGATTGCTGGCATGCGCTTCTACCGCGTAATGTATTATGGTGCGCTCAATTCATCGATCATTCAGTTTGTCCATCCTCCCAACCAAACAGTTTCTTATTACTTGTTCTACACATTTTGCACGCCGGTCGCCTGGTGGGTTCTCAGCGTCCTGAGTCTCTCTGTGTTCGGCGTATTGGCCATACGAAGAATGTTGGTAAACAAAGTCCTGACCAATCGAGATGTTGCTATTACAGTTTGCGCTGTTGTTCACGGAGTCTTTGTATGCTTTGCGTATGGAGCACACGTCCAGCACTACATCTTTGACCCGTTGCTAGTTATGGGAATGTTACTTGGGCTCACTACATTGCCGAAGGGAAAAGCGCGCGCAGCGTTTCTGTCGATCTACGTCTGCCTAGCGGTCCTTGGTCAGGCAACTTTTGTTCGTGCAACCCTTTCGGCCTGGAAGCAGGACGTAAGGCCGCCGGATTTGACGGCCAATCTCTATGCTAGTTCGGACTGGGTAAGCGAATGGAAGCAGATTCTGGATCTTTCGACACACAAGAATCTCTTTCTTCTCTCCTATAGCACTGGAGTTCACGACTATTTCCCAACCGTGCATTCTGCGGATGCATGGTTTCTCAATCCAGGAGAACTTACTCCAGCGGACAAAGATCGCCTGATGCGGAAGCTTGAAAGCGCGGAAGTCGTGGCATTTGACTTATCAAGTCCTACCACGTTGGTAGATACCGATCCCGACGTTCAGGGGTATCTCAAATCGCTATGTCTCACGCAATCAACAAAGTATTTTCAGGTCTGGTGGCGGCCATCCCAAGTTAATGGCCATGAGTGTATTGCAAACCTACAGCGAGTTCCCAAAGACAGCGGCTATCTACAATGAGCTCGTTTCCTCGAAGTGCCCCAACATGGAACACGGGCCGTCCTCGACACATTACTTTGGTCCATAGCGCGACTTGCATCTTTGTCATAGAGTTATGCAATGTATCTAAGTCGGAATGACGTGCGCAGGGCCTTTGCGGAGGATGAGTTTTTCCCGCTCTTCCAGCCGCAGGTAGAACTCGGGACCGGCAAACTAGTCGGTTTTGAAGCCCTTGCCCGGTGGAACCACGCGTACCTTGGAGCCATTCCGCCCGCTGCTTTCATTCCCATCGTTTTGAAGAATGGGTGCATCAATCTACTTACCCAGAAGCTACTAGAAAAGATATTTGCGTCAGCTCCCTTGTTGCCCGGTTCGTTGAGATTGTCGGTCAACCTCTCACCGCTTCAACTTTTGGATCTGACGATTCCCGACAGGATCGCAGATGCCGCCGAGCAAGGAGGCTTTCCGCTCGGCCGCCTGACCATAGAGACAACCGAAAGTGCGTTGCGCGACGATCTTCCCGGCGCCCAAGCTGTAACTCGTGAGTTGAAGACTCTCGGTTGCAGATTGTCGCTGGACGATTTCGGTACAGAGCAATCCAGTCTTTTCCACCTGCTGGACTTGCCATTCGATGAACTGAAGGTGGATCGCAGCTTTATTCGTGCCCTGACTGAAAACCTTGCGGGTCGGAAAATTGTCTCTGCGGTCATCAGCCTATGTAAGGATTTGGGAATGATAACAGTAGCAGAAGGAGTTGAGACTGCGGAACAGGCATACATCATGAACGATCTGGGATGCGAGTTAGCTCAGGGTTGGTTATTCGGCCGGCCCGCGCCAGCCGGAGATATTCCGCGCATCCTCTCCGCCGCGCCTGGCACTTGCGCCGCATCTTCCGCCACTTTCGTGGAGATGGATAAGTTATCTCCTACAGCTGTTCGCGCAGAGGAACCGTGTCAGGTGAATTAGATTAGGTGCGGTCTTCTCCACGTCTCGATTTGTTTGGAGACCTGGGCCGTTGAGCCAATTTGCAAGACTGGCCGTGAATTATGCCTTGGCTAACACGCCGCCGCTGATGCGCTCCCTAACTAACTCGTCGCCATGAGCAAGGAATTCTTCCAACGGCAATTTGCCCGCGTCAACTTCCGCGAGTAAGTCGCGCTGCGCGGCGTACTCCTTGTTGACAATTCCCGCTTTCGATTGCAGCATCCGCCAGGCCTTGCGGCGTTCCACGCAAAACATGACTAACTGGCGGCTAAGCGCTCGGTACTCTGTTTTGCCATTCTCCTCGAAGGTGATATAGACGCCGAAGTCGGGGATGAACGCGCGGTGCGTGGGGTCGAGATAGCGGCGGTAGACCACGTCTTGCTGAGTTATCCGCGCCAGCATGTTATCGAGGTGAATGAGTTTTGCCGCAGCTTCCGCCTTGAGCTTTTTCAGGTGGTTACGGAAGCGGGCTTCGGTGACGCACCAGTGGGCCACGGTATAGCGGGAAGTTTCTCCGGTGACCCTGTCTTTGGTCTCGTACCAATCAAGATCGATAGACGGATTGCCCTTAATGTCCAGGGCTTCCTGATAGGTTTCGCCGAGGCGCGGGTTAAAGACAAACTCCGGTACGCCGCGCGAGTCGCGAACACGCTGCGCCTGATGGAGAGCCATGTCGTCGGCCACACCATGCTCGGGTTGGCAGGTAGTGAAGGCCTGAAGGAACATAACGCCGCGATACTCCAAACCATCCAAGATAGCGCGGTAGAGTTTGGGTGCGTTGGCCATCGAAACCTGCGCGACAAAGGGCGAACCATGACCAGCCAGAAAGGTTTCTGCGACAGTTTTCTTCTCGGTGTTCTTGCCCTGGGTGGCAGCGCCAAAAACGTTCATGTCGTTGCCGCCAAGCATGGGTGTAGAGTCGGAGTTTTGGCCACCGGTGTTCGAGTAGACCTGAGTATCGAGCATGAGGATCTTGACGTTGGGCCGGTTCTGCAAAACCACTTTAGACGTGTTCTGGTAGCCGATGTCGCCAATGCCGCCGTCACCGCCGACCACCCAGACCTTGGGCAGTTCGACGATCTCGGCATCGGTCATCAGCGCGTCGGTAAAGTGGCTCAAGTGGTAATACTGCTCGGCGTCGATCACGTCGGTATCACGAGTAAGTAGGATGTCGGCCAGCCGCTCCGGAATAACGGAGCGGCGAGCGTGATCGACGATGAAACTCTCGCCCATCAGCCAACCCACGGTGACGCCATCCTGGAAGAGCGAGTTCATCCAAGGATAGGGGTGTGGATTGTTGGGAGCTGTTGAGCCATAAACTGTGTTACAACCGGTGTGCGCGGCCATGGCCATCACGCTCATGCCGTTGGCCAGGCGGCCGTCGACGGCTTGCAGGTTCTTGTGGTTGAAAGCTTCGGTGAGAAGTACGGCGGCAATCGCTTCGACTAACTCGGCATCACTGATGGGTCCATGCTTTGCTTCGTAAACGGCAATGCGGGCTTTCGTGTCCTTCTCGTCTTCGCCGCCTAAACCAAGGACCAGGTGAGCAATGGCCTGACGAAGCAGGTCATACTCGGCTTGGTTGCGCGCCTTGAGCACAGCAAGACGAGCCACGCCGCGCTTTTCCAGGTCGCCTGCCTTGGCCAGAAAACGATCGGACTTGGCGTGGAAGACGGGACGCATGTAAGCCTCGGTTACCGCAGCGATGGAGCGCAGAACGCTCTTTTCTCCGCAACCGGCACAAGCTCCGTCGCCCGCCACCAGCGCGTCATAAGTGGAGCGCACCATGAGCATATTGCGCAACGTGGCGGTCTTCGAGTCAGCTGGATTCGCCGCGTTGAAAAGGCCCAGATATTTTTGCGCGGTATCGGGCAGCAAATCAAGGAAGCCTGTTCCGGTCTGGTGCTTGGCGTTGACCTCCTCAGTTTCCGCGACCATCCTCAGCGCCTGGTGGTCTCCGCAGGCGGTGACGCAAGCGGCGCATCCTTTGCACAAATCGGAAACAAAAATCGAGAAGATGCCGCCCGACCCAGGAGCCTTGCGCTCCGGCGAAGAGAAGATAGCGTTCACCTTCTGGTAGGCCATCGGGACCTTATCGAGGATCGAAAAGAACTGCTGCTTGGAGTTAGCAGAGAAGCCATCTACTGTTTCAGTAACTTCTCGTAGGATGGTGGGCAGCGGTGTTCCGCTCTTGATCTCTGCCGACATGCGCTGACGGGTGCGTGTCTCGATCTCCGGCAGCGCGGCCAATAACTTTGCGCGATCGGCGGAGTTAGCCACGTAAAAAGATACAGCAGTGCGCAGCAGCGTGCTCAAGTCCTGCGCGGTGTTAGGTAGCGCCGTATCTGGGCAGACCGAGATGCACTCCATGCACTGGGTGCAATTTTCGGGAATGAAAAGCGGGGTTTCGCGGCGGGCCACGTACTTGGATGCCGTGTCGCCTGTGGCAGCGGCGATCATGCCCATGGCCGACAGCGGCGTGGCTGGCTGGTTATAGCCGAAGCTCGAACGAAACTCTGCGTCGAAGTTAGCCACGCTGGCCAGCGGTGTACGCTCGGCCTGACCAGTGGGCAGCGGGTTAGAACGGCAGCCTGTGCCGCACGATCCTCCGGCTGTTGCGAGTTCAAGAATCGGCAACAGCGCCTCGCCGCGCAAGGAAGAGTGGTCGGCTGCCGTGAGCGCGCCGATCTTGATCTCCTTTACCTGGTCGTAGCCCTGCATCATAACTTCCATGTTGGACTGGACAACCGCATCGCCTAACTTGCCGAACTTCTTGACGTACTGCTTGTGCACCACGTCGCGATACTGTTCCTGTGTAATGCCAAACTCACGGAGCAAGCTGCTGACGGCAAAGAACGCGCCCAGAAAAGCGTTGCCCTGCATGCGCAGTTGTAAGTCGCCGCGGTCAGTGGCTTTTTTGGCGATAGCAAAGCCCGGCAGCGTGAAGACGCGAATATTTTTCTCGATGATCTGTTTGCGTGCGCGCAGCGGCAACTGCTCCCAGGCCTGCTCGCCTTCCTGATCGGATTCCCATACCAGGCTCCCGCCTTCGGCCATGCCATCGAGCGGGTTGGTGTGTGTGAATGCTTTGGGGTCACAGCAGAGAACCACGGTGACGTGGCGCAGGTCGCAGTTAACGCGAATGCGCTCCTTAGCCGCGACCATGAAATACGAAGTAGGCGCGCCCTTCTTCTCTGAACCATACTTGGGATTGGCGCTGACGTGGATAACTTCTTTTGGATTGCCGAGATCGTCTTTGAGGCCGTCCCGTTCAAAGAGCAAATCGTTGAGATCGCCGATAATCGCGCCCAGGTTCTTGCCCGTGGTGATTGCACCCCAGCCGCCGATCGAGTGGAAACGAACGGCCACCGCGCCTTCAGGAAGCAGCGATGGAGTTTCGTCACCGATAACACTGTAGGGGTGATCGATGCCCAGGACAACAAACGATACTCCGTCCGATGCTCGCTTACCGTCCTTGCGGGCGCGGCCAGCGGTAGCAAATTCGTAAGCGCCGATAACATGCTCGGGGCGGAAGTCGCGCGAGCCAAGGCCGTAACTGCCGCCGTAGATCTTCGGGATTTCAGCGAGCGAAATTGCGGGCAAGCCCTCGGTGGATTGAACGGCCTTCGAAAATGCAGTGCGAATATCGCGGCCCAGCGGGTTGTCGCCAGCCAGAGCCTCGTCGGTGCGCTCCAAAATGATGATGTTCTTTTTGCCCTTGAGCGCTTTCACGATAGCCGCTTCAGGGAAGGGACGAATTACGTTGACATGAATCGAGCCGACGCTTGCGCCGCGAGTTGGGCGCAGATAATCCACCGCAGCTTCGATGTTTTCAGCTGCTGAGCCGAGCGAAACAAAAACCGTCTCGGCGTCTTCGGTTTTGTACTCGCTGATGAGACCGTAGCGGCGGCCAGTGAGTTGGGCAAAATCTTCGTACGCGGCTTCGAGGAATTCAAGAATCGGCTCGCAGAAATTATTGCGCCGCGCGACGATTCCATTCATATAGTGTTCCTGGTTCTGCACAGGGCCAAGAAGAACAGGGTTGGTCAGGTCCATCATCTTGGGAACGCGGCGGCGTGTGGGGCCAAATAACACGCGCTGCGCCTCGGTGGGGCAGTCGATGATGTCCGCCGGCGAGCCGAGATACTCACGAATCAGCGCGGATTCATGTTTGTAGAAAGTGCGCTCGAGGTGCGTGGTGAGGAACCCGTCCATGATGTTCATGCCTGGGGTCAGGCTCAACTCGGTCACGCGGCGCAGAATCAGTGCCTGGTCGGCGGCTTGCTGGGCGTCCTTGCCGAAGAGCATGATCCAGCCAGTATCTAGCGCGCCATAAATATCGTCGTGTCCGCAATGCACGTTGAGAGCGTGCTTTGTGAGTGCGCGCGCGCCCACCTCGAGCACCATCGTCGAGCCTTTGCCCGGCGCATGATAGTACTGCTCCACTCCATAAACCACACCCTGACCGGAGGTGAAGTTGACCACCCGCTTGCCGCAAACCGAGTGGGCAATCGCGCCGCCCTGGGCCGCGTGCTCGCCCTCTGTTTCAATGGCGATGGTGTTCTGCCCGAAGACGTTCAAATGGCCCTCGGCATAGGCCTGCTGGAAGAGTTCGCCGCCCTCTGTGGAAGGCGTAATCGGATAGAAAACGCCAGCGTCGGCGATGCGCGTCTCGGTGTGGTACGAGACAAGCTGATTTCCATTTGCAGTAACCCGAATGCCGGGGAAACGAGCAGCAACAGTCATATGTCCCTCTCTTCTAAGTCCAGGTTTTCAATCGTAAGATCTTTGATGCGCGGTGGGAGGCCTGCTCGACGGGCGAGCGCGGGGGAAGATGGCCCCAGGAAGCCGCGCAACGTTTTCGCAATTCGCGGAAATAGCGGCCTATTATGTATTATGCACCCTGTGAAGGGATACCCTGTCCCATGTGGTGAGATGGCACCGCTCTCCAACCAGCGTTGTTGCCGGTTTCTTCATGAATCGTAAAGAGATGTTCACCGTTAAATGCAATTGCCATCCTCCATGTCTCGTGTACTTTTGATGCCCCGCTTTTCTATACGATTCCTTCGCGGGAATGCCACGCGCTCGATGGTCTCACCATGTGGTGCAACAGGCTGCGGAGATTTTTGCCGAGCCGAGTCTTGCACTTGCGCAAATTCTGACGCGCCAACAGGCCCCCGAATCGCTTACCATGCAGCGGAGGATTTCTCCGCAATGAATTCAGTCTTGAAGTTATCTTTTGTTCGCTTTGCCTGTCTGGCGGCCTTTGCCAGCGTCATGTTTTTTTCAGATCATGCCGGCGCACAGAGCGCCGCCGATGCCGCGAAGATTGCCGCCTCTCTGCCGGCTGACACTCACTCGGTGATCGATCGCCTCTCCAGCCTGCACGAGCTACCCGATGGCGTCTGGAAGCTCCATGCCGGCGACCTGGCGCATGGCGAGTCAGTGAACCTGGACGAGAGCGACTGGCAGCCGACCGCCAAAGGCAGCAAGGTTGCCAACGATGCGGTGTGGTTTCGCCAGACCTATCAAATTCCAGAAACTTTGAGTGGCTACGACCTCACAGGCTCGCGCGTCTGGTTCGAGTTCCACGCCTATGCCAACGGGCCGATGCCGGAGATTCTCTACTTCAACGGCCGCCGCGTGGCGATGGGAGACGATCTGGAGCCGGTGGTTTTGTTTGATAGTGCCAAGCCCGGCGATAAGGTCACCGTCGCCGTAAAGTTGCTGCATACGGTGGACCTGAAGCGCTTCAACGGTGCTTCGCTGCGCATCGATTTCCCCGAAGGCCGTCCCAATCCCGAAGACCTGCGCGAAGAGTTTCTCTCCGCCGCGCTGCTGGTTCCCGCGCTTGCGGCGAGCGACACGAGCAAGCAGGCCACGCTCACTGACGCCATTCGCACCGTTGATCTGAGCGCTCTTGACGCACATGATCAAGCGAAGTTCGATGCCAGCCTGAAGGCGGCTCGCGCTAAGCTCGATGCGCTAAAGCCTCTCTTGCAGCAGGTCACTTTTCACCTCACCGGCAACTCGCACATTGACGCGGCCTGGCTGTGGCCGTGGACCGAGACGGTGGACGTGGTGAAACGCACCTTCGGCACCGCGTTGCAACTGATGTACGAGTATCCCAATTACACTTACACGCAGTCGGCTGCGGCTTACAACGAGTGGATCGCGGACAAGTATCCCGACATGAACGCCGAGATCGCCCACCGCATCAAGGAGGGTCGCTGGGAGATCGTGGGCGGTATGTGGGTCGAGCCGGACCTGAATATGCCCGACGGCGAGTCTCTCGTTCGTCAACTGCTGGTGGGCAAGCGCTGGTTCAAGCAGCAGTACGGCGTGGACGTGCGCATCGGCTGGAACCCGGATTCGTTTGGCTACACCTGGCAGTTGCCGCAGATCTACAAGAAGAGCGGCGTCGATTATTTTGTAACTCAAAAGATGGCCTGGAACGACACCAACCAGTTACCTTTCAAGCTCTTTTGGTGGGAGTCGCCCGATGGGTCGAAGGTGCTGAGTTACTTTCCGCACGATTATGCGAATAACAATTTGAATCTGGTGCGGCTGGCGCGCGACTTCACCATCGCTCAACGGCAGGCCACCGGATTACCTGAAATCATGGACCTCTACGGCATCGGCGACCATGGCGGCGGACCCACGCGCGCAATTCTGGACGAGGGCTTTCACTGGGCTGCGCCTGGCCACGTCACGCCGAAAATCGAGTTCGGCACCGCGCAGAGTTACTTCAGCGCGCTCGAAAAACAGATTGCGCCGGATAGTCCGGTCTGGGATTACGCCTCGATTGCCAAGGGCTACACACCTCCGCCGCCGGTAGCAGGCAAGGTGAACATTCCCACGTGGAAGAGCGAGCTTTACTTCGAGTACCACCGCGGCGTGATGACCACGCAAGCCAACCACAAGCGCAACATGCGCGAGGCCGAGGTTGAGGTGCTGGATGCAGAGAAGTGGGCGTCGTTGGCTTGGCTCGATGGTAAGAGTTATCCCGCAGCAGAGTTGACTGAAGACTGGAAGAAGGTGCTCTTCAACCAATTCCACGACTTAGCCGCCGGCTCCGGCATCGGCCAAATCTACAAGGATGCGCAGAAGGACTACGACGTGGTGCGCTGGTCAACGAATGAAATTAATGCGGACGCGCTGGATAAGACCGTTGAAAAGATCAACACACAAGTCAAAATTGATAAGTCCGTACCCATCGTGGTTTTCAATCCACTTGGCTGGGAACGTTCTGGCGAGGTCACAGTGAAATTACAACTGCCAGATCCCAAGCAGGACATCGACGTTTCAGATATGTGCGAAGCAGAGAGTCCGATCAACCAGATTGATCCCAACATCATTTCTCGCAATTTGGAAACTGGTGAAGTTGAATTAAGCTTCTGGGCCTCCAAGATACCAGCTCTTGGCTACAGGGCTTTTCGTATAGGTCCTGCTTACAAACACAAGAAGGGCGAACCAGAATTGCTTTGCGTGCATGGAATCTATCAAACGCAACAAGACATTACAGGGAAAACTCTAATCCTTCAATATTATCCTGAAAGCCCGATAGTAATAGTAAATAAAGAGACAGGTTGCATAGACAAAATCCTTGATGTGAGATCGGGTTTTGATTGGATTCAACCTGGTCATTGCGCAAATCAACTTCAGTTTTTCAAGGACACGCCAACAAATTATGATGCATGGAATATCGATCCTGGAACTTTGGACGGCGCACCGAGTGTGATTGAGAAAGCAGACTCCGTAGAGTTGATTGATCAAAAAACGGAACATCCGTCAATTCGTATCAAACAACATTGGCAAAATTCAACGTTCGTCCAAACGATTCGATTGACTTTCCCGGATCAGATCGACATCGACAACGAGATCGACTGGCACGAAACGCACGTCTTGCTGAAGGCGGCTTTTCCGCTGGCGGCATCCGGGCCGTTTGCTACTTACGAAATTCCCTACGGTACTATCGACCGGCCGACTACCCGCAACAACAGTTGGGAGAAGGCGCAGTTTGAAGTCCCTGCGATGCGCTGGGCCGATTTATCCGGGGCAGGTACCGACGGCAAGGTGCACGGGCTGAGCGTGATCAATGACAGCAAATATGGCTACGACGCAGTGGGCAACACGCTGCGGTTGACGCTGCTGCGGTCGCCCAAATGGCCTGATCCTGATGCCGACATGGGCCACCATCACTTCCACTATGCGCTCTATCCCCACGCAGGGACATGGAAGGATGCGCTGACCGTGCGCAAGGGTTACGAATACAACTACCCACTGACGGCTGTCGTCACCACGGCGCATCCTGGCACTCTGCCTGCCAGCCATTCTTTTGCTTCGGTCGAGCCGGAAAATGTCGTCCTGACTGCGGTGAAGAAGGCAGAGGATGCTAATGGTCTCATCTTCCGCGTTTATGAGTGGGCAGGCAAAGAAACGACCGCCGTGTTCCACGTGCCACCGGGAGCGACGGGCGCAACGGTGACCAACTTGATGGAAACGCCAGAAGGTGCGCCGCTGGCTGTGGTTGGCGATGTGGTCAAAGCGCCGATTCACCCCTACGAGATTCTGACGATCCGGGTGGATTACCCCAACGGCGGCCCGAAGTAGTAGCTCCTGCCCAAGCGCGAACAAAGGCTCCGGAAACGGAGCCTTTGTTTTTTGGTACTCTACCAGCAAGGAGTCTGCGCGATGGACATTACTTCCCCATTTTTTGTTGTCTCGGTTATCGTTCTCGTCTTCACTGTGGCAATTCTCTTCGCCACCAGTTCGAAGGAAGACGGCAACTCGGCACACTGATCCGCGTACTCGCAGATCCGAGACAGCGCCTGGTGCGATGGCAATCGCATGAACGCTACGTAACTCCGCCACAGTTCCGCGACAAGTTTAATTATCTGCAAGGTTTTGAAAATAAAAAAGGGGGGGGAGGGGGGTGCCTTTTCCCCGGACGCTGTACTCCGCTCCAAGCAGAGCGAGAGGTCGATGCAACTTGAGGATAACTGGACGGCTGATAATGATCTGCAAGATGCATTTCAGGCGATTGCAGTCGGTCTAGTGCGTGCGAACTCCTCGGCAGCGAAGAGATTCGCGCCTCTCAGAATGCAAGAAGGGCCGCAGCGATCAGATGCAGCGGCCCTCGAGTCTGATTTAGCCTAATTCTCCAGCTACTTCTCCTCTTTCTTTTCCTTGTCATTCTTCTTGTTATCGTGCGACTTGTCAGCTGGCGGCGCTCCCGGTTTTGCGGGCGGCTGAACCGCAGGTTTTGGCGGCATTGGCGGCGCGGGCCTTTCGGCTGGGGGCGCGGCTGGCCTGGCTGCTTGCGGCGGAGGAGCGAATTTCTCAACTGGCTGCGCGGCCGGTCTGCCAGCTGGTTGAGGAGCTGGCCTTTCCGTCGGCCGCTCGTCAGGTCTAAAGGCCGGAGCAGCTGCGGGAGTAGGCCTAGCCATCGGGGCAGCCGGCACCGGCCTAGCCATCGGGGCTCCTGGAGCAGCAGGGGCCTTCGATCCCGGAGGCGGAGCAACAGCGGTGCGGCCCGGCAAGGCTCTCATCGGCGGGGCTGGCCTGACCGGCGGGGCCATGGGCTGACTGCCCGGCCTGGACGAGACCAGCTTTCCGCTCTCATTGATGACGACGGGGCGCGCAACGCTCACGCGCACTGGCCGGGCAGGCGGATGGCCGACAAACGAAGCCCGGCTTGGTTGAGGCTCGGGGCGTTCCAGCACCTGCACGTGGTCGAAGACATGAACGTCCACGACAACCCGAGCTTGACCTACCGGGCGTCCAGCCGCAAAGTCCGCATTGCTTACGGCGGAGACGCCGATAGTGCGATTGACGTAGGTGACGTTGACCACATTGATGTTTACATAAGTGGTTTGCACATGAACGCGCGGACTCTCGGAGATGTTCGAAATATTAACCTGGTCAACGTAGCGAGGGCTGCACGGATACCAGGGCCGGTAAGCCTCGCCGGGCCCAAGCGGGAACCACGCAGAGACGCTAGCGCCGCCCACATGAATGCCGCCGGCAAAGACGACCAACGCGGGAGACCAGACAGGATGCGCAGCAACGGGTCCGGGAATCCATCCCCAGCGACCATTGAACGAAACCCAGCGGCCGTAGTGGAAAGGCGCGTAACCCCAAGGCTCGTCCTCGACCCACACCCAACCCCAGGGCGCGTGGTTTACCCAGTGGCCGTAATGATAAGGAGCCCAGTCAGCGGGAACATTGCGCGGGAACCAAACGGCGCCATATTGTGTGCCCGGTTGCCAATCGCCGCTTGCGTCCAGTTCGTAAGCGCCGGGGATCTCCGGGCTTACATAGCGATAGGAAGCAGCGTTGGCAATCTGCCGATCGCGCTGCTGGCTCCAACGGTCCAGGTCATCCCAGTCCGCCGGTTGCAGCCACTGCGGAACGACTGGGTTAGAACCGGCCAACTCCAGAGCCTGTCCGGCACGAAGTGTTTCCGCATCGAAGCCCGGGCCGCCGACAAACGATTGCCAGCCGAGATTGGTGAAGATGGCTGCGCCCTCATCGGGCATCACATCCACGCGCAGTTCTCCGGGTTGATCCAGGCCGCCGCTGCCGCTCGGAGTATTCACGTGCAGCCGCTGGCCAGGCCACAGGCCAAGACAATGGACGTGGACCGAGCCTTGAGCGACACCGATCGAGATGCTGAACGGAGTGCCGTCGACGAAGCTAACATCGGAGTTCGGTCCGATGCGAATGAAGGTTTGGCCCACCTGGACTTCGGCGCGGCCGTCCGAGTCGGTGAAGATGCGGTCGCCAGGACCAAAGGGAAGATTTGGCAAAGCCTCACCCCAGTCGTCCGAGCCCGCAGGTTGAATGGAAACATCGCCGGAGATGTAAGAAAGTCGGCCTGCCTGGGCGGGCGGGTCATCCTGGGCATGTAAAGGTGTGGAAGCGAGCGCGAGAATCACAGAAGCGGCTGTTGCGATCAACAGTTTCCGCAAACTAAGAGCAAACACTTGCATCGGATCATTCCTTATCGTGCGGCGCTTAGGAATTCCTTCCAGTGAAGCAGGGAGGCGGATAACCAGGCGCGTTGCAGTTGAGGTTCGTGATTGCCATGACGGCAGATCACCGTGGCCTTACGTGTGCAAGACCCTCCATGCTGGATACTAACCCCATTCGGAGGGAAAAGTGGCTAAAAGAACCTGTTGCGGGCAGTGCAATTCGAGGAACCTTTCCATCGCGACGGGCGTATAACGGGGCTAGAGGGCGATTGCATGATGTGGAACAGGTTGCTGTCTGCGATAAGTTTAGGCTTGGGTCTGGCGTTGATGGCCGCAATGGCAGGCTGCCGCGTCAATGTGGAGAAGGATGCCAGCGGCCAGGAGAAGGACGTCCAGGTGGATACACCTTTCGGCGGCGTCCATGTGAATACCAATCAGACCACTGCGGCGGACCTGGGATTGCCGGTCTATCCCGGCGCTGAGATGGTGAAGGACAACGACAATCACAAGTCGGCCGACGTGCATCTGGGCTTTGGCGAGTGGGAGATGCGCGTGAAGGCGGTGTCCTATGAGACCTCGGATTCGAAGGAGAAGGTAACAGAGTTTTATAAGAAGGCTCTGGGCCGCTATGGAGACGTGATTACCTGCCAGGGCAACTCTCCAGTGGGCACGCCCGCAGCTACCTCCGAGGGGCTAACCTGCAATGACGATAAAAGCCCCAAGGTGCAGATCAATAGCAGCGACTATGGCCTGGACAAACGCGGCCTGCAATTGAAGGCCGGCTCCAAACGCCACCAGCATATACTAGGGTTTGAGGAGAGCGGAGCGAGCAACACGCGCTTTGCTCTAGTGGCGCTGGATTTGCCGGCCATGGTGGATTCGAGCTCCGGAAAGAGCGATTAGTGACTGTTTCCACCGCCTGGGAGAGAAGAGACGCTCCTGCCCAGCACAATTTAAAGTTCTGGTTGAGTGCCTGGTTTCCGGTTGCCGTCGGTGTCGGCGTCATCGTGCTGGAATCGACGGAGTGGTTTGGCTCCAATCATACCAGCCGCCCACTGCGCTGGCTCTTCGAGGCCATCTTTGGACCTGTCGGGAACGCCCGTTGGGAGGTCCTGCATCATCTGATCCGCAAGTCAGGGCACTTCTTCGGCTACGGCGCAATCGGGTTGGCGTGGCTGCGCGCCTGGTGGATGACGCTGCCGCGTTCTCACTTCCTCCAGGATGCATTTCTTGCGCTTCTGGGCACGGCATTGGTGGCCAGCTGCGATGAGTGGCACCAAACCTTTCTGCCCAACCGGACCGGAACACCATGGGATGTGCTGCTGGATTGTTGCGGGGCAATCACACTGCAATTGCTGGTTTATATTTTCATGCGTCTCTTTAGACCTCGATCGAGAGGATTTGTGTAGGCTCCAGTAGTCTGTTTATCTATGCAGTCTTCGCGTCCTGAAGTTCGCGGCGTCGATGTGGACGAGCAAACTCGCTGCGCCCACTATAGAACCGCTCTCGACATAATCGCCATCAGGATGAAGTGCTGCGGTTTGTATTACGCCTGCAAGGACTGCCACCAGGCGCTGGCAGACCACTCGATTGAGATTTGGCCGCAGCAGCAGTGGAATCAACCTGCGGTTCTTTGCGGCGCTTGCGGATATGAAATGACCATCAAGGAATACATGGCCAGCAGCTACAGATGCCCTCATTGTCACGCCCCATTTAATCCGGGCTGCCGCAAGCATTATCAGTTCTATTTCGCGAGTAATGAATAAACGAATTACTCAGTTCAGGCGAATTTAACGAAACGAAGAGACACCGAGTTCATGCAGTAACGAAGTCCGGTGGGTCTGGGACCGTCGTCGAAGACGTGGCCGAGATGCGCCTCGCACAACCGGCACGAAACCGCTGTGCGCGGCACACCGAGCGAAAAATCGTTGCTCTCGTGCACATTTTCCTTCGCAATCGGCTCCCAGAAGCTGGGCCAGCCCGTGCCCGACTCGAATTTGGTATCGGATCTAAAAAGAGCCGTTCCGCAGCAGACACAACGATAGAGACCTTTGTCGTGATTGTTCCAATACTCGCCGGAAAAAGCGCGTTCCGTGGCTGCGTGACGCGTCACTTCAAACGCGGCAGGTGACAACTGCTGCTTCCACTCCTCATCGCTTTTGACCACGAGCGGCACGGTAACAACATCTTCACGCTGTCCTGCATCAGAGAAATGCACGATCTTCACTTCCTTGGGCGCGCTTCCTTTTGCCTCGATCGTCTCCGTTCCATTCCAAAGTTTGAGGGCAATCCCCGCAACCGCAGCTCCGCCTGCGATCATCCCGGTGATCACAAACCTTCGACGAGTCATTTGGCTTGCATCGCTATCCAATTTCTGAATCATGATTCCCTCCCATTGTTCTATCTCTAAAGTTCATAACAAAACAGAGACTGTCATTCTGAGCGAACGAGGCCCCGAACGTTGTTCAGTTCCGGGGTCCCCAAAGAGCGGTCTTTGCTCTTTGGGGTGGAGTTCGGGGGTGGTGAGTCGAAGAATCTGCTTTGCCTTTCGTGAGTTTTACAACGGACTTTAGAGACAGCACACTACTAACCCGTTCATCCGAACGTGAAGGAAAAAGCCTGCACTCCTGGATCGTCAAACTCAATTGCGAAGACGTGGTCGGTGACAGCTCCCTTCTGCCTCACCAGTTGATATAAGCGATGGTCTGTCACGACTCCGTTGCCCTGTGCATCCGTGTCCACACCATGATTGTCGCCGGGCACGTGGCCGTCAATGGTCACGCGAAAGCGAACGGGCTTTCCGTCGGCCGTTGGACCGAGCACAAGATGCAGATCGCGGGCATGAAAATGAAACACGATCTTCCCGCCGCTCGATTTCAAAACTGCGACCTGTCCGTGATCGACCCATTTGCCGGCAAGTCCCCATTCATTCAGCTTGGGTTGGACTGGTGCAATATAGGTCTTCTCCGCGTCCTGCTTGATCCCGCCCTGCGATGCGAAATGTTCGGCTCGCGCATAGCCGATGTACGTCTCCGGTGATCGCACGTCGCCTGCGTCAGCCGCCGCTTCCACTCCTTGTGCGTGAACGCTGACAGCGCTGGCGGGCATTGGTTTCCCGGCCCGTTCCTGCAAAAGTTCCTGAATCCATCGCTCGGACTGGTCGTAATTTCCCTCACCGAAGTGCTCGTATCGTACCTTCCCCTTGGCATCGATAAAGTAATGAGCCGGCCAATACTCATTGTGGAATGCATCCCAGATCGCATGGTTGCTGTCGAGCGCAATGGGATATGTAATTCCAAATTTCCGCACCGCTTTTTGCACGTTGGGCAGCTCTTTTTCGAAATCGAATTCTGGCGTGTGTACGCCGATCACGACCAATCCGCTGTCCTTATACTTGTCTGCCCAGGCTTGCATATAAGGCAAAGAACGCAGGCAGTTGATGCACGAGTATGTCCAAAAGTCGACAAGCACCACCTTGCCTTTGAGCTGCTTTGCCGTCAGCGGCGCGGAATTGAGCCATCCAGTTGCGCCCGACAAGCCATACAAGGGTGAGCTGCCGACGATGCTCGGAGGTTCCTGAGCTTTCGCAACTGTAATTGCACTCCAGCCCATAGCGGCAACCAGCGCCAGCCCAATCCATGTCCGTCTGCCTTGCTTAAAATCGATACCCATATTGCGTTCAATCCCCCATGGGGCACTATAAATAGGATGAGGTACACCCCATTGCCAGACGCCGCCCTCTCTGTAGACGCTCTGGAAGAGCAACGAGTTACAGAACTTCGCATCGCCCAGGGCGACGCCGAGCGCATGTTCCACGAAATTGAGGGTCGCGGTCTAATCCGCCCAGGCATCAGCGAGGGCCAGCTGAATGAGGAAATCTATGAACTGGCCAAAGAAATGTACGGCATCAGCCTCTCCCGGAATTAGCGGGTTTGATCCTGATTTCATCCGATACAAGGTATTTCTCCTCGGTTTTCCACAGGCCAACCATCAACTGAGCCAAAGTGAATCAAATCAGGCACCAGTTATCCACTTATTTTTTCTTGCGGCGGCGGTTCTGGTCTGCTTATGCACCCAAAGTCTTGGCATAATCCAAACAAGAGTGGCTTCTCAGTAACTTTCCAAAGTCAAGTCCTGGAAAGGCGAAGTCGAGAACCCGAGTTCGAGACCAGAGACCTTGCCGGTCCACCCACGGGAGCACTGAAGAGTGACCAGCTATAGCCGCCAGGACGTGTTGCGCATCCTTCAAATCAGTTCCCGCCAGCTGCAAGGGTGGGAACGGGCAAAGCTCATTTCCCCGCAGCAGAATTACACCTTCCAGGACCTGGGGCAGTTAAGGATCCTGCGCGCCTTACGTGAAGAAGACGTTTCAGTAGCGTCGATCCGGCACTCGATTGTGGCCATGCAGGCGGTCGCGGGGATGGCGAATCCGCTGCTCGAAGCCAGCCTGGTCAGGACCGGAACGCGCCTCGCCTTCCGGCACCACGGCGCGATGGTCGACCCGATCCGCCGCCAGCTGCTCTTCGACTTCGAGCGGCTCGAGCAGCAGATGAGCCAGCCGTCAGCCAGTTCCGAGCCCTACCCGTTGCGTGGTCCGGCCTCCGTTAGTCCGCGGGGTGTGCAGTCTATGTTCTTATCGGCGGTGCAGGCCGAAGAAACCGGCGAAAAGGATTGCGCGATCGAGCTTTACGAGCAGATCATCGCGCACGATCCGAGCTTTGCGCCGGCCTACATCAACCTGGGCACGATTCACTTCCATCTGCGCCAGTTTGACCGGGCCGAGGAGCTTTACCGGCGGGCGACGGAAACCGATCCCAACTACGTGCTGGCGTTTTTTGACTTGGGCAACGTGTTGGACGAGTTGCAGCGCCTGGACGAGTCGATTGGCGCTTACCGGCGGGCGGTCGTGCTGGCTCCCCGTTACGCCGACGCCCACTATAATCTGGCGCTGGCACATGAGCGCAAGGGAGACCTGCGAGCGGCATTGCGGCACTGGCAGGCTTATGTGCGGTTGGATAAAGGCGGTCCCTGGGCCGAGCACGCGCGCGGGCAGATTCGCAAGCTGCTCGACCGCGAAAAGCTCTCAATCGCCTGGCGCTCCAAGGGGTTTATTCCACCCCGTAAAGGACTGGCGGCGCTGGAAGTTGTAAGCTCCTAACGTCTTCCGAGCGGAGATTTCTTTTCCGCCGCAACTTCGTACCGGCTTTGGAGTCTAACCTTACTAGAAAGAATCCGCCGTGTCGGGGAAACCTCCTTCACGGCAAAGTTTGCGTGCTCAGCCCGGCTCGCCTGGACTCCCCTGCTGCTACCTGTGTTTCTGAAAGTGGAACCTGGCTCTTCTGCTCTGGCTCTAAATCGATCAAGATTCCATCGATGGGTACGCGTATGCCCAACCTTTCAACCTATCAAATTACGAGGATGGCAATGAAGACAATGCTGGCACTCACACGGCAAAGGCGAATTTGGGTCTGTGGCTGGATCGCTGCTTGCACAATGATTGCTTCCCAACTTGGCGCGCAATCGGTTGCTCCCCGCATCTCCTCCGAGATCACCAACTCCGAACGGGCAACGCTGACTGGGTCGCTGCATCCGCTGGCGCAGGCTCAATTCGACGCCGGACGGGTACCGGCAGCTACCAAACTGCAAGGAATCACCATCGTCTTCAGCCGTTCCGAGGCGCAGGAGGCCGATCTGCAGACGTTGCTCGCCGAGCAGCAGGACCCCGCCTCCCCGCTCTATCACCAATGGCTCACCCCAGACGAGTTCGCTGCCCGCTTCGGCATGGCTGACTCCGACATCAGCAAGGTGGAAGCCTGGCTCCAGCAACAGGGCTTTTCCATCGATTCGGTGGCCCGCAGCCGCAACATGATCCACTTTTCCGGCAACGTGCGCCAGGTCGAGCAGGCCTTTTCCACTGAAATGCACTACTACAAAGTGGATGGCAAGCAGCACTTCGCTCCCTCGACGGAGTTGAGCGTGCCCCTGGCCCTTGCACCCGTCGTTGTGGCTGTTCGCGACCTCAACGATTTCCGGCCCAAATCCATGCATGTCAACATCGCGCGGCCCGACTATACCTTCTGCTGTGACTCGAGCAATCAGGACGTCGTCCTCTTTGCCCCTGGGGACATCAAAACCGCCTACAATATCCCATCCACCGACACCGGCACAGGGCAAGCGATTGCCATCATGGGCCAGTCGGCCATCGTGCTCAGCGACATCGAGAACTTTCAGAGCGCGGCCGGAATTCAGATCAAAGATCCCTCTGTGATACTGGTGCCGAACACGGGATCTTCAGTGACCGCCGATGGAGATGAATCCGAGTCGGACATTGATCTGGAGTGGTCGGGCGCCGTCGCCCCCGGCGCAACCATCAATTTTGTTTACACAGGCAATGCCCCAAACACCGGTGGCGTCTTCGACTCGCTTTCGTATGCGGTCGACCAGAAGATTGGCAACATCATCAGCATCAGCTATGGCACTTGCGAAGCAGGAAATACCCCGTCGGACCTGACCTCAATGGAGGCCGTCACATCACAAGGTGCGAGCCAGGGACAAACCATCGTCGTTTCTTCGGGCGATTCAGGCTCCACGGGTTGCTACGGCAATTACGGCAATACGAACAACACCGCTCCCGTTGCCAGCGACGAAGTATTAACCGTCAACTACCCGGCCAGCAGCGCCTATGTCACCGCCATGGGTGGCACTGAGATTACGAATGCGAACGACGCCGTGGGCACTTATTGGTCAACTGCGGGCACTTCAGGCATCTCGCTGAACACCGCCCTGTCGCACATCCCTGAAGTGGCATGGAACGACGACTCCGCATCTTTTGCCGCAGAGAATGGCTGGCAATTTGCGCTTGCATCGGGCGGTGGAGGCGTCAGCACGATCATCCCCAGACCAACTTGGCAGACCGGCGTTACCGGCATTCCTTCCGGCAGCTTTCGCCTTGTGCCGGACATCTCCCTCTACTCCTCGCCCAATAACCCCGGCTACCTTTATTGCACCAGCGATATGAGTGCCTGGTATCCAGGGTCATCGAGTAACCCGGCGCAGGAGGCCAGCTGCGGTGCCGGCCAATTCTATGACGACATTACTGGTTATTTCAACATCGCCGGAGGCACCAGCTTTGCCGCGCCCATCTTTGCCGGTATGGTGGCCATCATCAATCAGGAGAAGAACTACACCGACGGACAGGGCCTGGTTAACCCCACGCTCTACACCCTGGCCAGCAATAGCTCGACCTATAGCTCGGCCTTTTACGACATCACCGCGGGCGGCCCCAATGGCGGCGCCGGAATCGGAAACGAATGCACGGCTGGGTCGAGTTATTGCTCCACCGCCGGTTCAGGTAGTTACAAAACCACCACTGGCTACGACGAGGCGACCGGACTGGGTTCGGTCAACCTGGGTGCTTTGATAACCGCTTGGCCTGCCGGCACCGGCGGCACGCTGATCTCCACTACCACCGGGGTCACCGCATCGCCCACCAGCGCCCTCGTGAATGCCAGCATCAACTTCACTATCTCGGTTACGTCCACCACAGGCTCCACAGTTCCCACTGGCAACATATCGCTGAGTGTTGACGGCGGTACCGCGTTCACCGAGGCTCTTACCGCGAACGGCACCTACGTTTACCCCACTTCTTTCACCAGCGCAGGCACGCATACTGTTACCGCCCAGTACGAAGGTGACGCGACGCATGGGACGTCCTTCGGCAGCGCAAGTGTAACAATCTCGGCTGTTAGCTCTGGCACAGGTACATTTACGGTTACGGCCAGTCCCAGCCCGCTCACTGTCGCCCAGGGCTCGACAGGAACGGAGACCCTCACCATTACGCCGTCGGGAGGCTACACCGGAACGGTGTGGCTGACCTTCGACACATCCAACGACACCGCGCTGGGGAATCTCTGCTATGAGTTCACCACGATGTTGAACAACGACTACGGGTCGGTTGTGGTGAGCGGAACCAGCGCCGTGCAAACACAGCTTCAATTAATCACCAATGCTGCTACATGCGGGGCAGTCTCGCCTCGCACAGGCGGCGGTCAGCAATTCCACAGACTGGGTGCAGCGAAGACGGCCAAAAATAGCGGCGCCAATCCTGCTCCGCTTGGCTTGGCCTTTGCCGGACTGCTGCTGGCTGGCTTCCTCGGCCGGTATTCGCGCAAGTTCCACGGTATGGCGGTGCTGATTGCCCTGCTTGCCGTGGGTCTGGCGGTTTCGGCGTGTGGCGGCGGCAGCAATGGTGGCACAACCACGGTCACCAATCCTCCCAAAGGGACCTACACCATCACAGTCTTCGCTCAGGACTCGGTCTCAACCTGCCCAGGGACGTCCTGCATCTCTGGACAAACCACCTTCACCTTTACCATTGACTAAACCTGAAACCTGCCATGGGGCGAAACACGGGGCGGACACTGCACAGTGTCCGCCCCTTTCCTTTTCACTCCAGCTTGCCTAAAGAAGCGGCTGTACAGCATTTTCGCTCTTCCTATAGACCTTAATGCCCTGTCATCCTGAGCGGAACGCAGTGTAGTCGAAGGACCTGCTTCTCAGTTTTCCGCTGAAAGGGTGAGATAACATCGCTCTCGAATCCACCGCGCCGAAGGCGGTCCGCCTGGACGGCAAGTCCCCTCCGCTCCATGCATAAGATTACCCACCCCCAGCGCACAATAAAAGCATGAACAACGACCAGAGCCGCGTCTTTTCGCTGATAGCTGACTGCCGACGGCTGAAAGCTGATCGCCGACAGGTACCCCCTCCCCCCCCTTTTATATTTTCAAAACCTTTCAGTTAATTCTTTAGTAAACACATAAATGACCAACGATAAATAACTTACATGCGAATCTCGCCGAGAATTCCACCACCTGTGGAACCGTGAAACTGTGAACCTCATGACATCGTCTTCGTTCCGGTGCGAGCCGTCGGTTTTGATAGACTTCAAAGCCGGAGGCAGTTTTTTTGGCTCGCACATCACAAATCCCATCTTTGTCACAGCTTTCTGAAGAAGAAAGCCTGTTCTATTCCACCGTTCGGCAGTTTGCCGACGAGGCGATCGCTCCCGAAGTCCGCTCCATGGACGACCAACAGCAGATCGATCCTAATCTGATAAAACGGATCTTCGAACTCGGTCTGATGGGCATCGAAATTCCCGAGGAGCTAGGCGGCGCAGGCGGCAGCTTCTTTGACGCGGTCCTGGCCATCGAGGCAATCTCGACCGTGGACCCAAGCGTCGCCGTGCTGGTCGACGTGCACAACACGCTGGTGATCAATGCGCTGCTACGCTGGGGCTCTCAAGACCAGCGTCAGCACTGGCTGCCGCGGCTGGCTGTCGACACGGTAGGAGCCTATGCGTTAAGCGAGGCCGGCTCAGGCTCGGATGCTTTTGCCCTGCAAACCCGCGCCGAGGCAGTCGAGGGCGGCTATCGTCTCAACGGCCGCAAGCTATGGATTTCGAGCGCGCACGAGGCTGGGCTGTTCATCGTCTTTGCCACGCTCGATCCAGCAGTCAGCTACAAAGGCATCACGGCCTTTCTGATCGAAAAAGGCATGCCTGGCTTCGCTGCGGGCCGCAAGGAAGACAAGCTGGGGATTCGCGCCTCAAGCACCTGCGAGCTGCTCTTCGATGGTTGCGTGGTTCCGGCAGCGAACCTGCTCGGCGAACCCGGCAAAGGATACAAGATCGCCATCGAAACTTTGAACGAAGGGCGCATCGGGATTGGCGCGCAGATGCTGGGGCTGGCCGAGGGTGCGTGGGGCCACGCGGCGCGCTACGCCAAGGAGAGACGCCAGTTCGGCAAAGCGATAGTAGAGTTTCAGGCGGTCGAGTTTGCGCTGGCCGAGATGGCCACGGAAATTGAAGCAGCGCGGCTCATGGTTTACAACGCAGCGCGGCTCAAGGATGCGGGCAAGCCGTTCCTGCGCGAGGCGGCGATGACTAAGTTTTTTGTCTCGCAGGTGGCCGAGCGGGTGGCCAGTCAGTGCGTTGAGGTCTTCGGCGGCAACGGCTTTGTGCGCGATTACCCAGCCGAGAAGTATTACCGCGACGCCAAGATCGGCAAAATCTACGAGGGTACTTCAAATATGCAACTGGCCACCATCGCCAAACAGGTGCTCGGAAAGTAGCTATATTTAGAACCTTTCCTTAAATTGAGAAAGGAATGTAGCGCCGGTCTCCAGACCGGCTGTACTGGCGGCGCCCACGCCGCCAGACGTTGCCTGTGGGGCTGGAGACTCACAGAACGGCCGGCCAAGAGGTCGGCGCTACTAATTTACGGATAGGCTCTTAGTTAGTAGAGTCTTTCTGACGAGTGGCCTTGACCGCCGACAGCATTCCGACGCCGATCATGATCACCGCGCCCACCGCAATCCAGTGCGCTGGCACATGCACCAGATGTGCGGCGTAAGCCAGCCCGCCGATCATGATTGCGAATCCGGCCGCATAAATTCCAAACGACATATGATCTCCTTGCTAAGTAGATGCGCGGTTTTACGAATGAGTTGGGCTTACGCTTACAGCTTGGCTGCCTTGGCTGCCTTGGCTGCCTTGGCTGCCTTGGCTGCCTTGGCTGCCTCTACCGGACGGCGTGGAGGATCGAGAAGTTTCGGTCTCGATGCGTTCTCCTCTGGAAATTCATCGTGCAGTACCACGCTCAGCAGCGACGTGTGAACGTGAATGCGGCCGTTGTATTCGACGTAGCCAAGCTTTCTGAAGCGGTTCATGAAGAAGCTGATGCGCGACCGTGTGGTGCCGATCATCTCGGCAAGAGTCTGCTGAGTTATCGGTGGAAGCAGAGTCACCGGTGAACCCGGTTTTCCAAAGCCCGCCATCAACAAGAGTGCCCGCGCCAAGCGCCTTTCGCTTGAGTTGAAGATCTGATCGACGAGGTCCGCCTGGGTCCGGATGCCACGGATCAGAATAAACTGCATGAAAAAGTCCGAGAACTCATGCTCCTCATGCAGGACGCGAAGCATTTGGGCTCTCTCGATCCTCAGCACCACGCAGATGGATATGGCCGAGGCCGAGGCCGGCCGGATCGCTCCCACTCGGGCCATCGACTCCTCGCCAAAAAAATCCCCGGCGGCAAGCATCGTAACCGTGGCTTCTTTTCCTCTTTTGGAGACGACGGTAAGCTTTCCGTGGCCACTGCAGAGATAAAACACAGAGTCGGCGGTATCTCCCTGGGAATAGAATTCCTGCTTTGCCGTGTGACGGACGATTCTTCGTCCTGGTCCCTCGGTGGCAAGAAAAGCGGCGGTATCAAAGTGGTTCATTGCGACTCCACTCATCGAATCGGCTTCCTTTCGGGTACGTAAGAAGTTCAAGAAGCATGCGTGCTCGCGTCATTGAATGCGACCTCCGTTTCAGAAAGCGCAATAGTTGGCGTACGCTTATAGCATTGCATTGTGAACGGTAAGTATCTGAGCGGTTTAGACCAGTCGATGTATCTAAGTGGAAGAGAGAATCCGCGCAGAATGAGGGCGCGGATAATGGAGCAGCGACCACAATCGATCTCTGGCCTGCCCCCCGGCCATCGTTCTATAGCGTTTGCGTACGCTTGACGGCGCGGACGCCACCGACGCGGCGCAGCCCGAGAACCATGCGGTTCAGATGGCCGACGTCATCGGCTTCGGCAAGCAATTCGACGATGGCTTCGCCGTTATCGTCCTTGCGGATCTCGACGCCGCTGATGTTCGAGTTGTCATCGGAGAGAACGGCGATCAACTCCTTCAACATGCCAGCGCGGTCGTCGCAGGCGACAGTGATCTTCACCGGGTAGCGCTGCGTCTTCCCAGCCGATTGGTCGCCCACGCGAGACCACTCGACATTGATGCGCCGGTCGCTCTCATAAAGCAGGTTCTGCACGTTCGGGCAACCTCGCGCATGAACTGCCACGCCCTTGCCGCGCGTGACGTAGCCGACAATTTCTTCGCCGCGAATAGGGTTGCAACATCGTGCACGATAGATGAGCAGGTCGTTCTGGCCCTCAACCTGAAGCGAGTCCGAGCCGGTGAGATGCAGCTTGCGCACCGCGTCAGACATGGCCGCCGCGCCGGAGCCCGACTTGATCTCTGGAACCGGTTCAACTTCAGACTGACTGGCGCAGCCAGGAGCCAGCTTGTTGAGCAACTGACGCGCGGAGTGCTTGCCCAGGCCCAGTGCGGCGAGCAGATCGGCGGCGGTGGCCACGCCGTATTCGTTCGCGATGCGCCCAAGATCCTGATCGGTGATCTGGCTCATCGGGACTTTGAGTTTTCTTGCTTCGCGCTCAAGCAGCTTGCGGCCGATATCGAGGGCGCGGCGTCGCCGGTCTTCGTTGAGCCAATGCTTGATTTTGTTGCGCGCGCGTGGACTTTTAACGAAAGTCAGCCAGTCGCGACTCGGTTTGTGGTCCTTCTGTGTGACAATTTCGACAATGTCGCCAGTGCGCAGCTTGGTGCGCAAGGGCGCCATGCGGCCGTTGACCTTTGCGCCCACGCAGGTGTGGCCCACCTCGGTGTGGACGGTGTAGGCAAAATCAACAGGCGTGCCGTCGGCCGGAATCACCACAACCTTCCCTTTGGGCGTGAAGGTGTAGGTCTCGTCGGGATAGAGATCCATCTTCAAACTGGAGAGAAACTCGTTGGGGTCGGTCATCTCCTTCTGCCACTCGACCAATTGGCGAATCCAGTTCAACCGCTCCTCGTCGCGAGCCGTCACAACGCCTCCGCCAGCTTTGTATTTCCAGTGGGCGGCGATGCCTTCCTCGGCGGTGCGGTGCATCTCCTCGGTGCGGATCTGCACCTCGAACTGGTGCCCGCTCGCGCTCATCACCGTGGTGTGCAGCGATTGATAGCGGTTGGCGCGGGGCATCGCAATGAAGTCCTTGATGCGGCCCGGAACGGGATGCCATAGAGTGTGTATGAGTCCGAAGACGGCATAGCAAGCGGCCACATCCTGAGTGATGACGCGGATGGCCAGCAGATCATAGACTTGATCAAAAGAAACCTTGGAGCGCTGCTGCTTCTGGAAGATGGAATACAGGCGCTTGATGCGCCACTCAACGCGGGCCTCGATGTTGTTTTCGCGCAGTTGTTCGGTCAGCGTGTCCTCCACGCTGTGCAGAAACTGCTCGCCCTCGATGCGCCGCGCCTCAACGGCCGCCGAGACTTGCTCGTAGCTGACCGGATCAGTGTAGCGGAAGGCCAAATCCTCAAGCTCGCCGCGCACCTTGCCCATGCCCAGCCTGTGCGCTAGAGGCGCGTAGATGTCCAGAGTTTCTCGCGCGATGGCTTCCTGGCGGTCCGGTTTCAAATGTTCCAGGGTGCGCATGTTGTGCAGCCGGTCGGCCAGCTTGATAAGCACCACGCGCACGTCCGAGACCATGGCCAGCAGCATCTTGCGCACGTTCTCGGCTTGGCGGTCCTCGCGATTGGCAAACTGGATTTTGTCGATATTGGTGACGCCCTCGACGATGTGGGCCACCTGGGCGCCGAAGCCGGCCTCAATCTCCTCATTGGTTGCGGGCGTGTCCTCGACTGAGTCGTGCAGTAGGCCGGCGGCAACGGATGTCGCGTCCATCTTCATCTCCGCGAGAACCTCTGCCACCTCGAGCGGATGAACGATGTAAGGCTCGCCGGAGGCCCGCATCTGCCCCTCATGGTGGCGCGCGCAGAACTCCCATGCTTTGCGGATGAGAGAGATGTCTTCGCTGGGACGGTTGGCGTGGACCTGCTTGAGTAGGGCCTCAACCCGCCGGTCAATGGCATGCTGGTCGACGACAAGTGCGACGTGCTGCGTCTTCCCTGTGGAAGCCGGGCCCGGGCCGTGAACCTCTTCCGGTATGGATTGCCGGACAGTCGCCATGCTTCATTATAGGCCGATGTCGTTTGCTGCGCATGAAGGGCTTTGAATTGCTCTCGAAGGCAATCGCATGGAATACAGCTTGCAGATCATTTCCCGCCGTCCAGTTACCCTCAAGTTGGGTGGATCTCCCGCACTGGTTGGAACGAAAAGCAACATACGGGGGGAATAGCACCCCCCTCCCCACTATTTTTTGTGAAACTGTGGAACTGTGATGAAATTGCGCAGCGTTCATCCGGTTGCCCTGATTGCTCCCTCGCAATCCCGCAACGGGATTCATCCTTGATAGGATTGGGCTTGGATAAGACAGATCAAATCAAGGGAGCCCATGACCAAGCCGCGTACTACCCGACCAGTTGCGACCCAAAAGGCGCCCAAGGCTGTCAGAGCCGACAGACCGGTTTCTAAATCTCGGATTCAGGGAGCCACGATTACTCGTCGCGCCGCCGACCGGTTGCGTTTGGGCCATTTGTGGGTTTATGCCTCCGACATTGAGTCGGTCGAATTGCCTGCTGGCGAAACTCCGACGCTCCTGCCGGTAGCCGACAGCCGCGGACTTCTGCTGGGCACGGCGCTCTACAGTCCGACATCGCAAATAGCGTTGCGGCTAGTTTCGCGCGAGGCTCTCAATGAGGGCGCATGGCTCCAATTGCTCGAAGCCCGTCTCCGCGCAGCGATCGCACGGCGGCGTCCATTGCTCGACGAGCGGAACGATGCCTGCCGGTTGTGCTTCAGCGAAGCCGATGAGCTGCCTGGCCTCGTGGCTGACAAGTACGGCGACCTCATTATCCTTCAGTTGTTGACCAAAGGTCTCGACAACCCGGCCGTGCGTGAGAGTTGCGTCCGCGTCCTTCGCGAAGAGCTGAATCCGTCAACCATTTTGGAACGGCCCGACCCAAGAGTCCGCGAACTGGAGGGGCTGGCAGCGCCGAGTTCCGAACCTCTCTTTGTCAAGGACGCCGCAGCTCCGGCCCTCAGCACTCAATTCCGGTTGAATGGCTTGCTCTTTCAATATGACGCCAACTCAGGACAAAAGACAGGCGCGTTTCTAGACCAGCGAGCCAACTACGCCGCTACAGCAGAATGGGCGCGAAAGCTAAGCGCGGCGAGACACGGCGGAGGCGGACGCGCGCTGGACGTGTGCTGTTACCAGGGCGGTTTTGCCCTCCACCTTGCGGAGGTCTGCGGTCAGGTTACAGGGATCGATGCCTCCCGCGCATCGCTCGAAGTGGCGGAGCGAAATTACGAGGCCAACCGATCGCGGCTCACCGCACAGGTGGAGTGGACGGAGGGCGACGCCTTCGAGATCCTGCGCGATTGGTCGGACGCAGGCGAAACTTTCGATGTTATTGTGCTCGATCCGCCAGCCTTCGCCAAGAGCCAGAGGGCCGTCGAGGGCGCGCTGCGCGGCTACAAGGAGCTGAATCTGCGCGCACTCAAGATGGCGCGCGCCGGCGGCTTGCTGGTGACGTGTTCCTGCTCGCATCACGTGAGCTGGGCAGACCTCGAAGCCAGCGTAGCCTCGGCCGCCGCCGATGCGTATCGGCGTGTGCGGTTGCTGGAGCGACGTGGAGCCGCACCCGATCATCCCGTAGTGCTGAATCTGCCGGAAACAGAGTATTTGAAGTGTCTGGTGCTGGAAGTAGAGTAAGCGCGAACCCATATCGGTACAGTACATACCCACGGTAACTAACCCGAGGGTACTTATGTCTTGCAGGCCATTTATATGTTATAGAGCGCCGGATACGAACTATGGTAGCTTCGTCTCCGAGGTCACATAAATGCAACTGACCAGACTCTGTGCTTTGCTTCTTTCGCTCCCCATTGCCTTGAGCGTAGTCATGCCCGCGGTTGCTCAACAAGGGCAGTATTATGCAAGCTATGTGCGCTTCACCCTGCCGGGCATGAAATCCCGAGGAGTCCTTGCAACATATTCCCCAATCGTTGCCATTGATGGCCAGACGATCCAATTGCGAAGCGATGACGGCAGCAGATTTACGTTCACGCTGGACGCAGATACCGTGTACTGCCAAGGCGAAATCAAAGTTTCGGATTGGGCGTTCTTGAAAAACATGGGGAAAAAAACCTCAGTAACCGTCATGACAAATGACGACACGGACAAAAAGGCTCTCGTGGTGTGGGATCGAGGACCCTCATTGTCCATGCAAAAGGGAGCGATTATTTTTGATTTTCCGCCGATGTGTAAATAGTGCGGCTACAGCTAGGATGCAATGAGATGTCAGGCACGAGCCACGCGCTGATTGCCTTGCCAGGGCGTGAATAGGCGCGGGAACCAGCCTGTCATCCTGCGGAGCGGAGGGCGGCTGGGCATCGCCTGGTCGGTGGGTTTTGTCGGCGTGGTCGCTGCACGCAACTGCTCCAGGGTGTCCCTGACCATCGCTCGCAACGATTCAGCTTCAAAGGTGCATGATCGCAAATAAGCCGAGACGCTCAATCCGGCCTCGGCGGCGCGGTGGTGCAGTTGCGCGCATTCCGTTTGACTCATTCGAATAGTAACGCTTGCGTCCTTGAGATTCCGTTCGAACTGCGTGACTCGCGGACGGCTGGGTTCCGGGGCTGGATTCGTGGTGGGCTTCGGGCTTGCAGTGGAACGAGTCGCCGGTTGCGGAGCCTCCGCCAAGGCACCTGGAGAGGACTCCTCGAGATGGAATGGCTCCGCATCGGCAGCTTGAGTAAACAACGGATCAGGGAGATCGGTTGAGCGGTACCGCGTATGTGCGCGCAAGGCCCGCTCGTAACTAAGAGTTGCCACGTCGTCAGCAAGGTCGTCATCGTTCCAGGCAGCCGCAGGCTTGCGTCCTTGCGACTTTGGCCGGTCGCCTGGAACTTCGGACTTCCACCCCAACGTTGAAGATCCATCACCATCGCCTACTTCAGCCCTTTTCGCGGCTAGCGCGGCCAGCAGCCCCGCAAAACTGGGAGAGGAGGAGGGGGAGGGCGAAGGCTCGATTGGCTGTTGCATGTGATGGAGCATACCGCGCTTCTGCACGGCCAGCGTGAGGAATTCCCCATGCAAAGCGTCAACCCAATACCAAAAGGGGAAGCGCTTGTTGCGTGTCCCGGAGTGGAACGCTCGAATGCATCGCCATGCACGACGAATTTCACACTCCAACAGGAATTCGGTGACTGGAGGGTTTCAGACGCAAGTCAGTTCCGTTGCCTCAGGGTCGGGGAGCACGCGGCCGGGGAGCCTCAACAGCTGCCCGACGGCTTCGGCGGACATGGGGCGGGCAAAGAGATAGCCTTGGCCAAAGCGGCATCCCAGCTGACGCAGAAGGCGAAATTGTTCGAGGGTTTCAATTCCCTCTGCCACAACATCCATTCCCATCACGCGGGCCAGCTCGATAATAGTGCGCACGATTTGCAGCGGCTGATCGCCCTCGGTCATACGGCGCACGAAGGAGCAGTCAATTTTGAGCACGTCGAAGGGAAAAGAATGGAGATGGTTGAGGGAGCTATAGCCTGTGCCGAAGTCGTCCATCAGCAGCGAGACACCAAGCCTGCGCAGGCTCCCGAGGACTTCCATGGCGGTGCGCATGTTGGGGATCAGGCTGGATTCAGTCATCTCGAGTCCCAGTTGACGGCTGGAGATGCCGGATTGAACCAAAAGGGCCTCGACGTGGTCGGCCAAACCCTCGCGCGAGAACTGTCGAGCTGATAGGTTGACGCAGACCCGCAGCGAGCCGTGACGGGTATCCTCGCGGCACCACTTTTGAATCTGGGTGCAGGCCTCGGCAAGCCCCCAGTCGCCGATGGGCAGAATCAGCCCGCTCTCTTCGGCCAGCGGAATAAATTCCATGGGGGGAATCAGTCCCCGCTCAGGATGGGCCCAGCGGATGAGAGCTTCAAGACCTACAATCTTGCGCGACTTTAGATCGACCTCAGGCTGGTAATGGAGCACAAACTGGCCCAAATCGAGGCCTTGGCGCAGATCGGCAATGGTTGGCCAGCTTCCATTGTTGATTTCGACAACCTCAGCCAGCGGCTTCCGATGCCCGTTTCCATCGAGAGCTTTGCGCAGCCTGCGCAATTCCAATTGGCTGGAGACCATTTCGGCCATGCTCTCAAATATGCGAATCGCTTCCGGCTGCATATTCTCGCTCGTCTTGCGGTGAAAGACGGTCAAAAGCCCGAGGATCTGTCCGTCGGAGGAGCGCACGGGAGTGCTGGAAAAAGAGGTCATGCGAAGATGATTGAGGCGCGGCAATAGATCGTCGCCGAGAGGATGTCTCGAGATATCCGGGACGAAGATCGGACCGTCTTCCGCCAGCACCAGATCGAAGATCGAGTTCTTGCGCGGCAGTTCGCGAGCGGTCTGGACCGAACTGGACTTGATCCAGATGCGGCTCTCGTCGGCAAATGAAATCGTGACAGTATCGGCGTGGAAGTACTCGGCAGCCAGCCGGGTGATAGCATCGTAGGCAGGCTCGGGAGGAGTGTCGAGAATTCCGGTCTCAATCAGTGCAGCCAGCCGTGCATCCTCTTGCTGTCGATCCATTTCTTTGGGCTCCAACCCTGTTTGTGGCATCTTCACTCCTGGCCCTGTAGTACCCTGGACAGCTCGGCTCGAACTGGAGACAGCCGACCTGTGTGTGCCGGCTGCTTTCCAAACAGCCGAAAGCTGCTAGTGGCTCGCGTGTTAAGTGACAACCTTTGAATGGCCGCCGACAAAGCCTGACGTACAGGCTCCGCATCTCTCTTATCGGAAAGGATTACCAAGGGCATGAGGTTACTGCGGAGATGTTTTGGCGAGTACCGCCTCTCTGCACCAAGCACTACTTCAGGGCAGTGGGCTGTTCCGTTTCCGTCCACAGGAAGGTGAGTTCGTCGGCATCGTCCTGGATTTGCTGGTCAACTCCGGCGCTTGCGGCGTGATCGGCGGCCAAACCGTAATGGAGAAGAATGGAACGCTTGCTGGACGAGGCCGACTGCAACAGGGCGGTCATTTTGCGCGCATGGAGCGGGTCAATATGCGTTTCACCGTCGCCGGTCGAGAACATGACAGCGGGGTAGGCCGTGCCTGCTTTGACATTGTTGTAAGGCGAATACTTGAGTAGATAAGGGAATTGTTTTTCGTTCTCCGGCGAGCCAAATTCCGTTTCCCATATGGAACCTCCAAGAAACTTCTGGAAGCGCAGCATATCCAGCAGCGGATAGCCGCACCAAACGGCGGAAAACAATTCCGGTCGCTGGGTGATCGAAGCGCCCATCAGCAGTCCGCCGTTGAACTGGCCCTCAATGGCGAATCGCGCGGCTGAAGTGTACTTGTTGGCGATCAGGTACTCGGCGGCAGCGAACCAGTCATCGAAGACATTCTGCTTCTTATCGAGCATCCCCTGCTCGTGCCAGCTCTCGCCGTACTCACCGCCGCCGCGCAGGTTGGGCACAGCTAGCCAGCCGCCTTGCTCCAGCCACCAAGCATAAATCGGGCTCCAGACGGGAGTCTCGCTCGAGTTGAAGCCGCCGGAGCCGGTCATCAGCAGCCGCTCCGAACCATCCTGCTTCAAACCTTTCTTGCCGGCAATAAAGATGGGAATCTGCGTTCCGTCCTTCGACTTGAAGAAAGCCTGCTTCACTTCGTACTGGCCGGGATCGAAGGAAATCTTCGGCTGGGCGAAGACCTCGCGTTTGCCGGTCAGCGTATCCAAGCGATAGATGGTGGGCGGCTGAGTGAACGATTGGAAGCTGAAGAAGGCGTCGTGGTCGATGGTCCGGCCCACTAAGGTTGATGCCGAGCCAATACCAGCCAAGTCAATGCTGCCCGCAGGCTTCCCGTCCAGCGTGTAAACAGCGATCTCCGATTTGGCGTCTTTCAGCCGATTGACGTAGAGTTTTCCGCCAACGATGGAGAAGCCGTCGATCACATCTTGTGTTTCCGGGACGATGGTCTGCCAGACATCGGGCATAATTCCGGGGTCTGCTTTGAAAATCCGTCCCTTGGGCGCCTTGTAGTCGGTCTCCACGTACCACGCACCTTTGACGTAGATTGCCGAGAAGCGGGAATCCAGTCCCCACACCAGGAGATCGAAGAATGAGCCCGGCTTGGTCAGGTCGCGGAAGACAATATCAACGCGCCGAGCGGGAACGCCGCGGTCGATCTTGACGACAAGGTAGCGGCCGTCGTCAGTCACCCAGGCTCTGAACTGGTCGGCAGGACCCAACTCCTCGCCGCGGAATTCGCGCCCGAAGACCAGCGTGTCTTGCGATCTTCGTGTGCCCAGCACGTGCTTGTAGAGTAGCGTTCCCGCTTTGTCGCTGCGCGTGTAGTAGAAGCTGACAGAATCCGGAGCAAAGCTCACGCTGCCATATAGGGCTGTGGGCAGCTCGTCCTCCAGCGTCTTGCCAGTCTTCACATTGAACACGCGGATAGTGGTTTCATCCGCGCTGCCTTCGCGCACCTTGTAAGCCACCAACGTTCCGTCGCGGGAGACGTCGGCCAAATCCACCGTTGTGTTGGGGTCTCTGCTCAAGGCGGCGGGGTCGATGAGCCGCTCGTCCTTTGCCGTCCAGCCCCGGCGGATATAGATCGAGGCCTGCTCCTCGCCGGCCAGGCGTTTCATGAAAAAGTAGTTGCCGCCGCGTTCTATGGGAATCGACCAACGCGAAACGCGCTCCAGATCGTCCAGATCATCCAACAACTGCGAACGGATTCGCGCCTGCTTCATGTAGCGCGCCGTGTAGGCATTCTGGGCATCGATGAAGGCTCGGGTTTCGGGGCTCTTTGCATCTTCCAGCCAACGGTAGCTATCGACTACTTTCGTTCCAAAATACTTATCCACGACCGGAATGGCCTCGGCAGCGGGTGGCGGCGGCAAGGTGATGCCATCGCGGCCATGAATCGTCTGGGCAGACGCACTCACTCCACCGGCAATCCAGAGCACTATAGCCAATTGAAAACTCCGCCGCACGCAGTGCCCTCCTGCGGACAGGATAACCCGCAGAACAGCTCCATCGATTAATTGAAACGGAATTGGGCGCTCCACACCTCCGGCTGGGTTCCCGTCGCGTCTCCGTTTTGCCCTCAGTTGGGGGTAAGAACGGGCATCCCGACGAACCATGATAGATAACTACTTTTGCTTGCGGACATTTACAGTCCATGCCTTCGCCCCGGTAAAATCGAATCCAGTGGCTGAACGGCCCCCAACTCATCCCACGCCGCCAGTGCGAAGCAGGTGGGCACGCGGTTTGGGATTGCTGCGCCCTTCGCACACGCACACGGCTTTCAGTGCGGGCATGCTCCTGTCAGTCTCTTCCTTTCTCTCCAGCGTCATCGGCCTTATTCGGGGCAAATACATCGCATGGCTCTTTGGCGCTGGCCCTCAGACCGATGCATACATGGCTGCCTTTCGCCTGCCCGACCTGATGAACAACTTCCTGGTTGGCGGGGCCGTCTCCATCACATTTATCACCATCCTCAACCGCTATCGCGAGCGCGATGAAGAGGCCGAAGGAGAGCGTGTGCTGTTTATCGTTCTCAACCTCGTCGTGCTCGCGCTAATCGCGGCCACGCTCGTGTTAATGTTTCTCGCCGTTCCCTATATTCGCTTCACCAATCCCGGATTTACCGCCAAGCAGGTGGCACTTTGCGCGCAGATGACGCGAATTCTGCTTCCCGCGCAGATATTTCTCTTCATCGGCAGCGTACTGGGAGCTACGTTGCTGGTGCGCATGCAGTTTCTCTATCAGGCAATCACGCCCATTATCTATAACTTGTGCATCATCGCCGGCGGGATGCTACTGGCCCATCGATTGGGCATTCGGTCCCTGGCCATCGGTGCCACGGCGGGATTCCTTCTAGGATCCTTCGCTCTCAATGCACTCGGAGCGGCCCGCGCTGGGGTGCGATACCAATGGGGCATCGACCTCCATCATCCCGGCCTGCGCCAGTGGCTGTACATGACTTTGCCGCTCATGTTCGGCTTTACACTTCCCTTTCTGGATCAATACTTTGCGGGCTTCTACGCTTCCCGCGGCAGCGGCGACATCACACGCCTGGCCAACGCCAAACAAATTTTCTCCGCGCCGATGTCCATGCTTGCGCAGGCCGCCGGTGTTGCCTCTCTCCCTTTCTTCGCCCAACTCTGGGCTAAAGGCAAACGCTACGAGTTTGCGGTTGGCGTGGCAGACTCCGTCTCCCGCGTTGTCGCGCTGGGGCTGTTGGTCGCTTCCGCCATGATCGCCCTTGCGCAGCCCATCGTCGGCCTGCTCTTCGGCGGTGGCCGCTTCACCCCGGAGGACGTACACAAGACCGCCATCTTCTTTGCTCTCTATACGCTATCGCTCTTCTTGTGGTCGGCGCAGGCAATATATGCCCGTTCCTTCTATGCCGCTGGAATCACGTGGCTTCCTATGTTGGCCAGCACCGTCATCACGATCGTCGCCTTCCCGCTTTATGGCTTCGGCTTTCGCATGCAAGGAGCCGCCGGCCTCGCTCTGGCCTCAGACGCCGGCATCGCTCTGCAGGCCTTTTGCCTCGCCGTCCTTCTGCACCAGCGGCGGATGGTTTCGTTGGCCAGCCTGGACTATGCGGAGATGGGCCGGTGTCTGTTCGCCGCGGTTGTGAGCGGCGCGGGGGTTGGGGTGATCTTCGGATGGGTAGGCGGCGTGCTGCACAAGGCGATGCCGAGCCAGGTTCGCTGGATCGACCTGGCTGTGCTTTTGGCCGGGACTGTGCTGTGGGCTGCAATTGTCAGATGGATACTGGAAGAGTCCGGGTCAGAGCTGCCCAAAGTGGCGATGAAGCGCCTAGGACTGGGTAAGAGAATTTCGCAGTAAGTTTCAGTTCATTTTTTGCCATCTACTTCAATTTATGTAACTTGCGATATGAATCTCTCGCTGTATTTGCCAGCCATCCGCTATCCTTCCCTCAAAAAGACACAAGCGCCCTTGCGCCGGCAGAGGCGCTTGTCTTCGAGCTGGACCAGAGACGCGACTACACCTGTACCGGTTTGGGCGCTTCCGACGCGGCTTGGGCGGGAGCAGCAACTGCGGCTCCCGGCTTGATCTCGGCCTTCTTGATGTCGATTCCGCCCTTGAAGAAGGCGCCATCCTCGATGCTGATGCGCGCCGCTGTCACGTCGCCTGTCAGGCCGCCTTCGGCCCGGATGTCGACCCGGTCGGAGGCGATGATATTGCCGCGCACCTTGCCCAGAATGACGATTTCACGGGCGGTGATGGTGGCTGAAACCTGGCCGTTGCGGCCTACGGTAACGCGGTTGCCGGGAATGCTGATGCTCCCTTCGACCTTGCCGTCGATATACAGCGATTCGGAGCCCGTAATATCGCCCTTGATAAACAGGCCCTTGCCAATCGTGGCTTGCTCGCCGGTCGAAGCCGGGACGCGGTTAGTGTTTTCGACGGATGGAGCGGGGGGCACGGGGCGGGAGGTGTCCGGCGTGAAACTGGGGGTGACGGGTCCGGATTGGGTAGGTTTCCACATAGCGCTCAAGATGATTCCTTTTCTGTCCTGAAAGGGACTGGGCTTGCCAAGGCGGAGGGCTATTGCCGTGTGCCCGAAATCTGGATCTGTGGACTGTCGGCTCTTCGCCTTCTACAACCCACATGCGGCCACAATTAGAATCGTATCCCTTCGCGGTCCGCAGGGAACATTGCATTGCCGCTATTCTAAGACAGCAGGCCCCGAATTGGCGAGAAGCAGCATTCTCGGCATGGTTCCGCCGGCCCGTCTTGACTGCAAACGTCGCAAAAGGTATGCAAATACCCTACCCTTGAGTTATGACAGATCGAGAACTACTGACGCGAATAGCGCGCTCTGCCGGCCAGAAGGCCGGATACAAGCAACTGGTGCGTGAGCTAAGTCTCGGTGGAGGCCGGGAGCGGCGTTTGCTACTCGAGCAATTGGCGCGACTGACGGTGCGCGGCGCGCTGACCAAGTTAGATCGCGAGCACTGGAGCATCCCGCGGCCACTTGGTGCAAGCGGCACACGCGATAATCTAGCAGCCGGCCGCCTCGATCTGCATCGCGACGGCTACGGTTTTGTCAGGCCCAATGCACGGCAGGCTACAGGTCAGGACCGGGGTCCCCACGGACAGGTCTTAGCCCGTGGGGTGGAAGAAGACATCTTCATCCCGCCGAACGAGATTAACGGCGCCATGCAAGGCGATCAAGTTCTCGTCGAAGTCGAGCCGCCGAAGGCCGATGGCCGCCGCATGGGCCGCATTGTGCGAGTGCTGGAGCGGCGCAACCCAACCGTCGTCGGCGTCTTTCACTACGCCCGCTCCGACCGCGCGCCGGGAAACACGGTTGCGCCTTTCGACGAGCGGATGACGCAACACATTCTCATCCCAGAAGGACAGGAAATTCCATCCGTCAACGAGTCCGCTACGCCGCATCGTGTGTTGGGAAGCGAAGCGACCGCAGCTTCGATTCATGACGATCTTGAAGGTTTGGTCGTCGATGTCGAGATCACCAGTTGGCCAACGCCGACGCGCCCGCCAGTGGGCCGTGTGATTGAGGTTCTAGGCTCGCCGGACGACTTCGGCGTGGACGTAGAGATGATGATCCGCAAGCACCAACTGCCGCGGATTTTTCCAGACAATGTACTGACCGAGGCGCGCGCAGTTGCCCATCTTGATGAAGATGAAGTTGCGAGCCGGCGCGATTTTCGCAGTCTTCCAATTGTCACCATCGATGGCGAAACGGCACGCGATTTTGACGACGCGGTGTTGGTGACGGAGCACGTGAACGGCGGTTTCGAGTTACAAGTCCACATTGCCGACGTCGCCGAATATGTGCGCGCCGCAACGGACCTCGATCTAGAGGCGCGGCTGCGCGGAACCAGCGTATACTTTCCCGACCGCGCCATTCCCATGCTTCCGCAAGAGCTATCGACTAACATTTGCAGCCTTCGTCCCGGGGAAGACCGGCTGGTCCTGAGCTGCATCATGCAGCTCGACGCAACGGGCCGCATCGAGAGTTACGAGATAGTCGAAGGAGTTATTCGCTCGGCTGCACGGATGACCTACACAGAGGTCCACGCGATTCTTGAAGGCGATGTAGAAACGCGCGCGCGTTATGCAGCGCTTGTTCCCAACTTCGAGCGGATGCGCAAGCTGGCAGGCTTGATGAACAAGCGGCGCGAGGAGCGAGGCAGCATCGACTTTGATTTGCCCGAGCCAGTGATCGAGTTTGACGAGCAGGGCCAGATGCGCGGCGTAACCAAGTCCGAGCGCACCTGGGCCAACCGGCTCATCGAGGAGTTTATGCTTGCTGCGAACGAGTGTGTTGCCACGTGGACGGAAGACCTGGGCGTACCCTCGCTCTATCGCATTCATGAAAAACCGGAGCCGCGCAGAGTGGTCCAATTTGAGGAACTGGCCGCGAGCTTTGGCTATTCGTTGGGCTTAGGCGCGCTGCCGGTAAAACGCATCCAGACGCGCGGCGAGCGCAGAGACGCGCGCGGGCAGGGACGCAATCCACGCACGCACGAGGTGCCCGAAGACATTTCGGTGACGCCGCGCATGTATCAAAAACTCGCGGCCAAGATCGAAGGCAAGCCTGAGGAACGCATTCTGAGTTATCTGATGCTGCGCTCATTCAAGCAGGCGCGCTACTCGGAGATCAACGAAGGCCATTTTGCGCTGGCCGCACCCACTTACACGCACTTTACCTCGCCCATTCGGCGCTATCCGGATTTGATCGTTCACCGCATCGCCAAGACGCTTTTGCGAGAAGGCATTCGCGGCGAGGGCACGGTCGCGGAAGGGCGGCATAGCTCACCCTGGACGCATCCCAATGAAGGCCTGACAACAGATCGTGTGCCCCACTCTCGCCGCGCCTCTTCTTTTGCGGCTAGGGTGGGATCGGCCTTCCCCGGCGAGCCGCCCATTCCAGAGGCGGAGTTGGCGCAGATTGCCGAGGAGACCAGCCAGACCGAGCGCCGCGCCGCCGAGGCCGAGCGAGAGTTGGTGGAGTGGAAGAAGGTTCGCTTCATGCAGGATCGTGTCGGCGAGGAGTTCTCCGCGCTGGTGCTGAACCCGGCAAAGTACGGATTGTTTGTCGAGCTGACTGACCTCTTTGTTGAGGGTCTGGTGCCCATCGATTCGCTCAGCGGTGACCGCTACACGTGGCGCGAAAATACTCACGAGATCATCGGCGAGCGCACAGGCCGTCGCTACAGAGCTGGCGACCGTGTGCAGGTGATCTTAGACCGCATTCTGGCTCAGGAGCGCAGGCTGCAATTCTCGATTGTGGAGGAGGGTCTGCCGCTGACCGGGAAGCTGGCAGGCAAGAGAGCGGTCGCGCACAAACCGAAGAAGAGCAAGCGCAAGGACGCGGCTCTGCATTCCAAATCCAGGAAAAAGTTTGGCAAGAAAGGCAAGCGGCGATAGAGCGTGCCTCATCCCATACAATGAATCTGGGAGCATAATTGATGGCACACACTGTATTTTGCGTTCGCTACAAAAAAGAAATGGAAGGACTAGACGAGCCGCCGTTCGACTCCGAGTTCGGCCAGAAGATTTACAAGAATGTCTCGAAGGCGGCATGGGGCGAGTGGGTAGACCGCCAGAAAATGCTGCTGAACGAATACCGGCTGCAGCCCTGGACTCCGCAGGCGCAACAGTTTCTAGTCGAGCAGATGGAGCAGTTCTTCTTCAGTGAGGGCTCAGCCCTGCCCGCAGAGTTCGTTCCCCCTCCGCAATAACAAGCGCGGCCGCAGCGCTGCCTGGATTGTCCGCATGCGATTTCACGGCGGCAGGCTGCGCAGTCGAAACGGATGAATGCGATTCTCCCGCCGGATGCGAGCGCACAAGGCTTGCCTCGTGTAAACTAATCAAGACCCCAAAAGCCGGCTCGCTATAGAGCCGGCTCGATTGTGTCGGGACGTGGCTCAGCCTGGTAGAGCACTCGCTTGGGGTGCGAGGGGTCGGCAGTTCAAATCTGCCCGTCCCGACCATTATTAGAATCAATAGCTTACAGAATTTTGTTTCCGTGACAAGTATCCTACGCGAGGGGTCTAATTCTTGCAAGGATTTTTGCCTTTCTCTTTCCCAAAACAATCCAGTGCAACCAGAGCACGGATAAAGCGCGTTTTCGCAGTCATGGTGCTGTAGGTTTACCGGGCGGAACGTCATCTATTCAGAGCCAAACATTTTGGAAGTGTGGCTGAACTATGACCTAGACGAGAGCTAGGCTGGAATCGAGTGCAATGGATATTTCTGCGGGAAGTGCCCTTTTCGGGGCGGCCATCGGCGCTGTGGTCACGGGCTTTTTTGCCCTCCGTGCAAAGCGCAATGAGTACGTCAATGACTACTTCAAAATCGTGCTCAACAAGCGTGTGGAAGCCTATGAGCATCTTGAGGCGCTCATCCAAGCGTACAAAAGCACTTTTGTTGACGTGGACAACAAGGCGTATCACGCACCGTTCGCATCAAAGGGACTAAGCGAGAACGCATTTGGCCTCATGGGTGCGGCAACAGACAGCGGCCTTTGGCTGACCGATGAAACGTTCGAGGTCCTTCAAAAGCTCAACTACATCATGTTTGGCGAACCCAATAAAGAAGATGACCGAATCGCTTTTGGCAAACGACACTATGAAGAAATAGCGAACCTTCGGGAGAAACTCGAAACTCACCTGGCGTCTGACATGCTGGAGTTGCACAAGGTCACAAAATTCTTGAGGGCCAAGAAAGAACGCTCATTGGGGTTCCACGCCGTTAGGCTTGAGCACAGCCCGAAGAAATAGCTGGTGTCTCACTTCACCGTCAGCCGATTGGTCACGCTCTCATAAACAGCGCGTGGTATGCGGAGGCTTCGATAGCCCCGCTTGCGCATGGAAGCTGGGCGCACCACAACGATGACGCACCGTATGCGCGCCCTCGGACAAGCTTAACGATAAAAACAGAACGGGCCGCGTCATAACTGGCGCGGCCCGTCTCAATTTATAGCGACATCTCATCGATTCGATCGCTCTAGGTATTCACGTCGCGTGCTTCTCCCAAAATCAACTTGAGCGTCATCTGCCGACGGCCACGATAGATGGTGACACTAATGGTGTCGCCGGCCTGATGCTTGTCCATGAGCGCGTTGATCTCCTGAGGATCGGTGACCTGCTGGCCGTCGACGGCCACGATCAAATCGCCGCCAAGCATGATGGGAGTGTTCCCCACGTAGGCTTGCTGATTGCCGCCGTGCAGGCCCGCTCGCTCTGCCGCGCCGCCCGGCACAACCTTCTGAATCAGGACGCCGGAATCGGCTGCCAAACCCATCTGGTCGGCCAAATCGGGACCAATAGCGTAAGAGACGATGCCCAGCGAGGGCCGCTTCACGCGTCCGTAGCGAGTGAGGTCCGACAGCACCGCTTTAGCCGTGTTGATGGGAATGGCGAAGCCGATGCCCGAGCTCTGATCTGCGCCGTTCGACGCGATCATGGTGTTGATGCCGATGACCTCGCCGCGGGAGTTGAGCAACGGGCCTCCGGAGTTGCCGGGATTGATGGCTGCATCGGTCTGAATCGCGTCTTCGATGGGCGCGCCCTCTGAGCCTTTGATCGAGCGGATGGAACTGATGATGCCGCGAGTCATGGTGCCGTTAAGACCGAAGGGATTGCCGATGGCGTATACCTTCTGGCCCACAGCCAGCCCGCCAGAGTCGGCCAGTATGACCGGCTCAAGGTTAGGCGCTTCGATCTGCAGCAGGGCCAGGTCATGCACTCGGTCTGTGCCGACGACCTTGGCTGCATAGCGGTGCTTGTTGCTGAGCATCACCTCAACGCCGCGATTAGCATTTTCGACGACGTGGAAGTTAGTGAGCACGTGTCCAGCCTTGTCGAGGATGAAGCCAGAGCCCTGGCCCTGCTGCGGCACCGTTCCATAAAAGAAGTTGAAGACCAAGTTGGTGGAAGTAATGTTGACCACCGAGGGCAGCACCCGTTTATAGATGGCGATGTTGTTCTGCTCCTCAGCATCATAGGCGGGCGACGCCTCGGCCTCGGTGAGTTCGAGCGGGGAGCCAGAGCCGCTGGTGTGGGTCAGCGTCCAATGACCTAAGCCCGACGGAAAATGCGCGGTGAGGTACCAAAATCCACCCACCAGCAAGATAACCAGAAAAAGTTGGCGCAATTTCATAGCTCTTGAACCTGAAAACCTTTCTGTAATAGATACGACTACAGCGCTCTCAAGTTCCTTGGGGAAGAGGCGAGCCGCTGCTTCTATTTTAATGACTCATTTGGTGGAAAATTGTTGCATTCGTTCTGAAGCCGCCGCCATAACTCCTCGACTTGGGCGCGAAGATCCTCCTTATCTCCCGTATTTTCCAATACATAGTCCGCGCGGGCTGCTTTAATCGCGTCAGGAATCTGGTGCGCCAGTCTGCGGCGGGCATCGGCTTCGGCGGCCTCGTGGCTAGCTCCCGAGGGGCTGACGCGGGCAGCATAGCGCGCGATCTTCAACTCGTCGGGCGCGGTAACCACGACGATGCGGTCGATGCGGCGACGCCAGTCGGCCAGCACGGTCTCGCTTTCACCACGGGCGCGTGCATCGCGCTCGACCTCAAAGATCAGCGCCGACTCGATAACTGCTATTGCTGTGGGATTGCGCGCGAAGACCAGATTCATCCAGTCTTGCTGCGCGGCGATCACAGCGGGATGCACGATAGCGTTCAGCTCATCTAACCGCCCGCCCTGAAAAACCAGCTCTGCCAGCCGCGCACGATTCAGGCTGCCATCGGGACTGACGACCTCGGAACCAAAGACGCCGACGATCTGGGAAAAAACCGGCTGGCCCGGCTCCATCAGTGCACGGCCCAACTCATCGGCGACGATGACCTCCGCGCCCAACTCGCGCAGCGTTTCAGCAACGGTGCTTTTGCCGCTGCCCAACCCGCCAGTGAGTCCTACTCTCAACATGGGTTGACAAACCTCACTTCACACGCCGCTGTGGATCGGGGAAATGGCTGAAATCAGCGGTCACTATCAGGAACAACTGCCAGCTTTGGAGTACATCGTGACTTGATCTTGTCGTAGCCCTTGGTTTCTTCTTTATCCAGAGCCGTCGCTTCATCCTCCGATATCGTTTGTTCGCAATAAACCAATCCTTCGGAAGTGTGCTTATAGATATAGATCGTCGAATCGGAAAGATATGAAACTGATTCTTCACTTTGCTTCGCTTGATAATTCGCTGATCTTCCGCAATCTAATGCAAAAGTTCCCTGCCCATCTCCTCCCAAGAATGCGCATGCCTCGTCTATAGATCTATAATCACATAGTTCCACTGATTTCTTACAGGCCGCGGGCATTCGTTCGACACGTTCATGATCAAATCGACTTCGCAATGCATCGTTCTTCAGTGGATATAACTCTAAAAACCTATCTTTACTTAAGTCGACAAACTGTAGTTTCTCGGGCTGCTCGGGAGCGAAATGAACCATATTCTCCGTCACTACCACCTGGTTTTTTGCAACACGTCGAATATCAAATCCGTCAATGATTGCCACATTCTTGAGTTGTTGATCCAACACTACAACAGCACCGGCGGACGGATTGTAATGAAAATACAAAAGAAGGTAGTCATCCAGAAACTCGATTCCCTCAGGAGAACCACAGCAATAAGGATCCTTTTCTTCTAGTTGCAATTCTGATCGGAGGATTGCACCGGTGGTCTGATCGTATCGTATCAAGTGGGGAAAGCCGGTTAACGAATCACCATCTCTTCGCACATACACAAAATAGACATATGGCTCTTTACTGTCACCTGTGCCGTCGACAGCCTCGTCCAGCTCTGCCTTGGTAAATGAACTAATGGGCACTCCGGCGGATTGCAATTGTTCCCGAAGTGGCGCTTGAGAGCGGCCAGGAAGAACGACAAAGAAAAGCGCGGCAATCCATCCAAACGCGTGCAGATGTTTGACAGCCAGCATAGTTCACATCCTCGTGTTACTTTGTCAACAATACTCTACAAACCCCTGCGCATCTTGGCCGCGCGCACGGTGTTGGCCATCAGCATGGCGATGGTCAGTTTGCCCACACCGCCTGGAACCGGCGTATACGCGCCGGCAACTTCAAAGGCCCTGGGATGCACATCTCCAATCACCACTGATCCGTGCTTGGCGAAGGCTGCCTCACGCTTCTCGTTACCAGCAAAGAATCGCTCGAACTCGGTACGGTCCGTGATGCGGTTCATGCCGACGTCGATGAGCGTTGCGCGCGGCGTCACCATCTCCGCCGTGATGAAGCCCGCGCGACCAATGGCGGCTACCAATATGTCAGCCTGGCGGGTAATCGCGCCCAGGTCGCGAGTCTTAGAGTGACAAATAGTCACAGTAGCGTTCTGGTGCAGCAGCAGCATCGCAGCAGGCTTGCCCACAATGTCGCTGCGGCCCACCACCACCGCGTGCTTGCCGGCGATGGCAATGCCACTGCGCTTGAGAATCTCGATAACTCCGGCTGGGGTGCAGGGCGCTAATGTCGGCCGGCCTGCCAGCAAGCGGCCCACGTTGATGGGATGGAACCCGTCCACATCCTTTTCTGGAGAGACGGCATCGAGCAGAGCCTTGGTATCGACTTGCGCGGGCAGCGGCAACTGGATCAGGATGCCGTCGATGTCGTCCCGTCCGTTGAGCTTGGTGACCAAATCGAACATCTCTTCCGTAGTGACTGTGTCCGGCGGAGTGATCAGCTCGCTGAAGATGCCAAGTTCCGCGCAAGCCTGGACCTTGCTGCGAACATAAATTTCCGACGCGGCCACATTACCCACCAGCACCGCCGCCAGCCCCGGCCGAATCCCCTGCGCGGCCAGCGCGCGCACCTCTTCGGCCACTTCCAGTTTGATGGCTGCGGCAATCGCCACGCCGTCGAGAATCCTTGGCATTTCACGCTCCAAAGATTCATCGTATCGTGTCTTGCTTCCCCAAGCGCGAGACTGCATCCATTGCCGACGCAAAGAGATGCGCTGCCCAAGCAAAAACAATCCAGCCGGCAATCATCGGTAGATCGGCGGGTTATAGAGTTGCGGGGGCTTGATGTGAGCTTGCGCATTCCTCAGCCGCAGCTTGCTGATGTGCACGTCGTAACCGGTTCCAGACAGCAGCGATTCGAGCACAAAGGTTTCCGTGCCTCCACCATGGAGTTCGCTATAGCGGTAAACACCCACATCGCCCTCGCTGGTCTCCCTGCCGCCGGAGGAAGCGTCGAGAAAACTCTGTGCATCAGCTACCGAGGATGCGGCGTGGCCTTCACCCTCGGTCAGGCTCTCAGCTGCATAAGAGCGCACCAGCTTGGTCCAATAACGGCTGAGCAGGTCGGTCGAGGCAAACAGATCGGCCCACACAATCTCGCCACGCACGGCCACCACCACGCCGACGGCATTCTCCTTGCGAAGCTGGGCGAGCACCTCGTCGCGCGACTTCATAACTGGCGCCGCAGCCTCATCCACCTTGGCGCTGACCGAGCTATCCTCCATCGCCTTGGCATAACTGGTGGTGCCGATAGCGTGCGGATACATAGCCCCCGATCCTGCGTTCATAGGCAGGTTTGCCGCAGCAGCAGGCGCGGCCTCCATTCGCGAGATAACTCCATGCACCGACTCCCAAACCTGCTGCTGATCCTTCGCGACCATCGCTTGCTCGCGTACCGTCGGCTGCACCATAAAGCTGTGTGCGGGCGTTTTGTCCGCCGCGCCAAAGGTCGCAGAACTCGCCGTCCAACGCCCCGGTTCGATGCAAAAGACTCCAAGGTCGATCGGCTCGCTGCCCGCGGGCACAATGCGATCCTTGGCAATGACCCTGTCCTGCTTGCCGCCGGTGACGATCTCGCCGGCCAGCAGCAGCAGTGGCTTATCGGAGTTGTTGACAAGCACCAGCGTGTTCACCTGGTCTCCGCGATAACGGTTTGCATCAGGTACCGGAACCCCGGGAAATCGGCCGTTGTAGTAAGGTGGCACGCCGATCGTTCCCCTTTGCCGCACCAGTCCCTGCACGCGGCCGGCTTCGGTCACTTCCACTTGGCCGCTCTTGATTCCCTCATCCAGAGTAAGAAACGGCGTTCCGCCCAGAGACTTGCTGTTGGCGCGGACAACCGGGAAGAGAAGCAGATTACCGCTCTCAATCGGAGCAAGCACCCGGTAGGAACTTTTCGATGACTCCTCTGGCCCGCCGGCCGCCTTCACTCCACTCTGTTGCACAAATGCCGCAAGCGCCAACAGCAACGCCCCCGCCAACCCCAACCTGCCCAGATTCTTCATCGCACTCCTCCTCCGGGTAGCCTCACCGGCTCCTGAACCGGGAACGCAGCCTGGCGAGTTTCTTGCAAGATTTTTTGAGAGCTGTTTTTTGGCGTATCTTGAGGGCGTGGGGATCACTCCATCCCAATCCGTCGAAGTGACCGCCGTGGCAGGCGTCTCCGCTCTGCCAGAGTCGGTGCCAGAGGCGATTCCGGAAGCGAATCCAGAAGCGAATCCGGACACGATCCATGAGTCATTGCTCAATGCGCTTTTTGAGGAGTCAGGTGCCGCCACCTATGGCCTTGCGCGGCAGGAGTTCACCCGGATATTGGAACGCGTTGCAACGGTGCAGAATTTCGGTCTGGCGGCGGGAGCACAGCCGTCGCGCCAGCAGCAGGAAAGTTTTTTCCGGGACCTCAAGCTTATCGACCTGGTGCTGGCGCGCGCCTGCGCAGGCGGTCACGAAGGCGCATGGGAACACTTTCTTGCCGCCTACCGGCAACCGCTGACGCGCGCCGCCATTGCCATTACCGGCAGCGAAACACTGGGTCGCGATCTGGCCGATCAACTCTACGCAGAGCTATATGGGCTGACGACTCGCGATGGCGCGAGACGCAGCCCTTTGGACTCCTACAAAGGACGCGGTTCGCTCTTCGGCTGGCTCCGCACCACGCTCGCCCAGCGCCACGTGGACCATCACCGCCGCACACACCGCGAGTTACCGCTCGACGATCCGGCTGGCAGTTACGAACCTCCAGCGGCAGTTCCCGAGCCGGTAAAACCTGCCGCTGAGATGCAGCTTCTGACCAAGGCAATTGAAGAAGCTTTTGCACGGTGTCATGCGGAAGAACGATTTCTGCTGGCCGCCTACTATATGGATGGGCGAACGTTGCAGGAGATCGCTCATGTGTTCCACGTTCATGAAGCGACGGTGAGCCGCAAGTTGCGCCGCGTAACCGGCGATCTTCGCAAACAGGTCGTCAAGAATTTGCAAGCCTCTGGGCTGAGCAAGCGCGCCGCCCAGGAAGCGCTGGGCATTGATCCCCGCGACCTCGAACTGAATCTGAAGAAAATGCTGCAAACTTCATCGCCGAATGCGTTCACAGAGAAGGCTGTGTCATGAATTCAACTCCCCAACTCGATCTTCATCCCGACGCCGACAGCCTCAATGACTTCATCGAACAGGCGCTTTCCATGCCGGAGCGCGAGCAGATTCTCGCCCACCTTGCCGCGTGCAGTCGCTGCCGACAAGTGATTTACCTCGCAGAGAAGGCAGCCGAGGAGGCTCCAGTCTTGCTTACCGCAGCCCGTTCCACGAAGCCATCCGGCACATGGTACGGGAACTGGCGCCTGGCGTGGCTGCCCGCCGCAGCTTTGGCGGCCGCTCTGGCCTTGGTGGTCACCTTTTATCCGAGGCACACTGCGCCCGCGCCGGAATTGACAAAGGTCACACCCGAAAGAAAGATGACCGTGCCAACGCCTGCCTTGCCGCAGCCAAGCGAAGACGTGCCGCACATGCCCGTACCTTCGGTCGTAGCAAAGTCCACTGACAAGGCCACCAAATTAGCGCCGCCTTCCCACGCGCCATCATCGGAGCCTGTTTTGTTGGCCGCTCCCACTCCTTCGGCCGAACCGGGCCCAATCGCGTTCTCATATGCAGAGAACAATACAGCTCAGTCACCTCCGACTGGGTCCCTGCACGGCGTGGCCCAGCAACAGACGCCAGCCCAACTCAAACCGGAGACGGCAGTGGCGACATGGCAGCAGCAACAAGCGATGAATGCCGGCACGCTCTCAACCAACACCTATGCTACGCAGGCAATTCAAATGAAGATGCCCGCGGTGAACACCCCCCACACCAGCCGAACGTCGTCGTTCACCGCTGTAGCGCCGCGAATGGCAAAGCAGACCGCGCCCACCGGTAGCTTCGATACCTCCATGCAACCGCCGATGGCCAGAGCCACGGCTTCTTTCGCAACCAAGAGCATCCACCTGCCCAGCGGTCTGACGGCTATTTCCACGTCAACCTCCGGGCATCGCACGCTGGCAATCGATCTGGCGGGCGCGCTGTTTTTTAGCGACGACACCGCGCCGCATTGGGAACAAGTCCCTCAGCAATGGACCGGCCGTGCCATCCAAGTGCGCGTGCAAAGCGACTTAGGTGGCGCGATATTCAAACTCACAAGCGATAACGGCGCGGTCTGGATGAGCGACGATGGAAAGACCTGGACGGCACGATGAGAGTGCTCCATGTGCTTGGGCACGGCTCCAAAGAATTCTGAGGCGCATTCAATCTTTGACCCCGGCGGAAGAAACGGACGCCGTTTCGGCAACGCTTCATCACTCGAAGCTGGCGCGATCATTAGATCTCACTCATTCCACCTATGTCTGCTGAAGTAATGTCGCCACTTGCCGAAAGAGCAATTACGGGCATCTTTATTTGTGGCGTGCGTTGTTCGGGCCTATGCGCAGCATCGAGTGAAGTCGGCCAGCTCGGGCAGATTGTCTGGGTGAAGGGAGAATCCGATGTCGCAAATTGAGCGGCGAAGGGACGAGCCAGCTAGTCCGTCCTGGGCCTATCTCCGCCTTCCACCCTTTCCTCAGGTTGCTCTCCGGGTGTTACAACTGGCCAACAATGAGAATGTGCAACTGCACGAATTGAGCGAGCTGATCTCATCCGATCCGGCATTTGCCAGCGAAGTTCTCACCATCGCGAATTCGCTTTTGTATGCTCCGCGTTTTCCGGCTAGCAGTATCTTGCAGGCCATCGCGGTGCTGGGAGCCAATAACCTGCAAGGGCTTTGCCTCACCGTCGGCGTGCGCGCTTACATGGGCAAATCGCTGAACCAGCCTTGCATGCGAGCCATCTGGCGACACAATCTTGCCTGCGCCCTCATCGCCGATCAACTGGCATCCGTGGGTTTCATGGATAGAGATTTCGCATACACCGCAGGCGTGATGCACGACATCGGGCGATTGGCGCTGGCCGTGATTCGGCCCAAGGAGTACAGCCTCCCGCTGGGAGTTCACAGCGGTTCCCCAGCCAGCATTCTCGCGGCCGAGCGCGAACTGTTTGGCTGGGATCATTGCGAAGCCGGCAAGCACTTGATCACAGATTGGAAGTTGCCGTCGGAGTTTGAGCCCATCGTTTCCGAGCATCATCAGCCTCGGCAGAAAGAGGGCGGCACTTGGAGCATGGTCGATTTGATTAATGTGAGCTGTCGCATGGCGGACACGGCCGGCTTTCCTGCGTTTCCAGGCTGCGAGATCACGCCGTTTCCCGATCTGCTCGAAGAACTACCGGCCCGTGAGCGCAGGCTCTTCCATACATCGATTGAAACCATAGCCTTCGAAATCGCCAGGAAGGTCGATGCCGTCGAGTCCAATTGATGGCGCGTAAAGCATTTTGTTCGACGGCGAGTTGCTCTAAAAACGGAAAAAGTTCTTAGCCAGGAAGAGCACATTGGCCGGCCGCTCGGCCAACCTGCGCATGAAGTACGGATACCAATCATTGCCGAATGGAACATACACGCGCACGTTGTAGCCTTCCCGGACGAGCTTGCTTTGCAGGTCGCGCCGTATCCCATACAGCATTTGAAACTCGAATCGGCTACGGTCGATCCCGTGCTCGCGCGCGTAACTCTTGGCAGCGTCAATCATGGTCTCGTCGTGGGTTGCCAGTCCGTGGTACACCCCGCTCTCCAGCAGCAATCCGCTGAGCTTGATATAACTCGCGTCCACATCGGCCTTGCGTGGAAACGCAACCTCGGCCGGCTCCTTATAAGCTCCCTTGCACAGCCGCACGCGAATGCCGTCGGCCACCAGTTGCTCGATATCTTTCTGCGAGCGATAGAGGTATGCCTGAATGACGATGCCAATTGCATCGCGCACATCAGCTTTCGCGTGAAGCCGATCGACAATGTCCAGAGTTATCTGCGTCAGCGACGAGTCCTCCATGTCGATGCGCACAAAGCTATCCTTCACCTTGGCGCGCCGCGCGAGATTCTCGGCAAAGCCCTCTGCTAACTCGGTCGAAAGGTTCAGCCCCAGCTGCGTCAGTTTCACGCTGATGTTGGCGTTCAGCTTGCGTGCTGCAATCGCATCCAAAAGCCTGTGGTAAACCATCGCGGCTGCCATCGCCTCGGCCTCCGTCGTCACACTCTCGCCCAGCGAATCCAGGGTTACGGCCATGCCCTGCTTGTTCACCTCTTCGGCCACGCGCAGAGCGTCGTCAATCTCCATGCCGGCAATAAACCGCGAACTAAGCCGGCTGCCCAGCCGCGAACGTTCGCTGAAGCGGCGAAGAGTTCGATTGCGGGACAGTGCGATAAAAAAGGAACGAAAAATAGGCATAAAGTAGCCCTCGTGAAGTCGGTCAGCATTTCCCAGATCAATCAGTTTCGCACAATAAAATAGGCTAGGGCGGTGACATACCGAATGGAGATTGAGGAGCGATTGTTATGCGCTGCGACGGTTCATGGTCGAGAGCCCCTATAACTTCGCCCCAACCTTGGCGGAGCGGCGAAGTTCTTGACAGTCCTTCTCGGTCTGGTCGGCGTAGAGGGCGCCGAATTTGGCGAGAGCTGAAGCAAATCCATCGCCAGAGCCAATGTAGCCGGCCAGGATCAGGGGGTCAGAGGAGCGGGCGTGGCCGCGAGCCAGCAACTCGCCGCAAACCTCGGCATAAGCTTCAAGCCCGCTGCCAGCAAGGTCTGTCAGATCGATGGATCCCTTATGGTCGTTGAGTTGGCGAACCAGATAGTCGCGCCCGGCAAATTGCGTCCAGCCGAGAAAAGGGTCAGACTGCACCTGCATCGCCTTCTGTCCTTCAGCGACGCGCTGCCCATTGTGGTGAGGCGGCTGCGCGTCAGGCAGATAGGATGCGTAGCCAGATGCCGGCTCCTCCTTGATCTGCAAAAACAAGGGATCATTCACGCCGTTGCCCTCGAAATAAATGCAATAATCGCGCAAACCCACCGAGCCTGTGCCGACGATTTTGAATGCCACATCTACCGGGCGATAGAACGACAAAAGGTGCTGACGCTGCGGCTCGAGCATCTGGCGATAAGGGCCAAGGGCGGCCAGAACAGCCGCAGCCTGCCTGCTGGTGACGCGGGTGAGAGTTGGCTTCAGTTCCTTGAATCTCCGCTCCGCGCGGGGCTTGCCTGAGGACGGCTCGGTGAGCAAGTCAAGCGTGTGCTGTGGTGTGGATCTTTCGGCCTTCAGCAGCGCCTTGTGCACCGGTGCGATCTGGGCCAGGCGGTGGACTTGGAAGCGGCCCACTTCGATCGTGGGCATCTCGACAAAGCAGTGTATTTGAGCGCAATAGCGGGCAACAAATTTTTCAACGGCCAACCGCGCAGCCGCTTCCTTGTGGCCCGATTCGCGGCCAGCCAGGACCAGCGAAGCGGCCATGCGTTTCAAGTCCCACTCGAAGGGGCCGCGAATGGTTTCGTCGAAGTCATTAATGTCGAAAACCAGCCGGCCGTCGGGAGCAGCAAAGGCGCCTAGATTGCGCACATGAGCGTCACCGCAAAGCTGACAGATGATTCCGGTATTCGGCAGCACAGCCAGGTCCGCAGCCATCACCGGCACCGCGCCGCGAAAGTAGCCGAACGGAGACTCGGCCATGAGCTTGTATTTGAGTTGTACGAGCGCCGGGACGCGGCCATGCATCGACCGGGCGAGCAGATCCAAAGCAGGTGTTCGCCGCGCCTTGGGGTTGAGTTCGTTGTGTTGCTGGCGGCCCACCTGCTTGCGCCGCACCTGGCCCAGATTGCGCCGTTCCTTGGGAGTCGCCCAGTGCATGACCCGGAAGATACAACGCTAGGCCTGCAGTGTGCAAGTTATTGAGAACATCCGCGGGTGTTTAGGAAGATTACCCCCTGTAATCTAAAAGACAGTGAAAGGTGGCATGCAGTGGAGTTACAAGAATTACAAGCCGAAAGATACCATCAAAAGTGAGTTATTTCCTGCCGCAGCTACCAAATTACCTGAAAATGTGAATAAATTCCTGGATTGGTTTCTGGCGGTTTGAAGATTGAGAAACCGGATCGGGTCGGTGATGAAAGCGAAATAAAGATATCCTGATGAGACACAGCTCGCCACTATCCCACGCAGTTGATTGTTGCCCCGTGCTAGGTTCAAGATAGATCGTAGAGGGTTCGGAGGCTAGTCGTTCCGTACATCTGAACGGGCGCAGTGATTTACACTGCCATTTGGAAACCTTGCACACTGCGTGCGCATCCTGCAAGGCGACACGCGGACTTCGTTCCCGGAGGACCTCCCCTTGACGCGTGCATCCGCTACTCGTGTCTCTGCCGTTACCGCCCTTTTGCTCTCAACCCTTCCGCTTGCCGCTCAGACGCCCGCGAAGCCTCTCACGGTCGAGGCGATCTATGCCCACGGACCGCTGATTGGGAGCCCGCCCGAGGAGTACACCTGGTCTCCGGACGGCAAGAACCTGACTTATATCGAGGACGGCGGGCTAATGGATGTGGACCCCGCGACGGGCAAGGTGCGCGTGCTGGTAAGCCACGCCAAGCTGGCCTCGCTTACCGGAGCAAAGGACTCCGAGACAGACCGCGATCACCGCGAGCGCTACAAGATGGCCAACCACGTCTGGTCCCCGGACTCAGCGCATTTGCTCTTCGACATGAACGGTCGGCTGTGGCTCTATGACCTGCACAACGGCACGGGCGTGGAGATTGGCTTTAGTGGGGCAGCTTCGGGCGACGACCCCAAGTTCTCGCCCGACGGCGAATCCATCTCTTTCATACGCGATCACGGATTGGCAGTGGAGCGGCTGAAGGGCCATGGAGCGCCAATGACCATGGTCGCGCCTGCGCCCAACCCAACGACCCTCAATGGTCAAGTGGATTGGGTTTACGAAGAGGAGTTAGAGACGCGCAGTAACTATTTCTGGTCGCCTGACTCGAAGCATCTGGCCTATCTCCAGATGGACGAATCCGCCGTGCCGGAGTATCCCATCACCGACTGGATTCCCACCCACGCAACCGTCGATGAGCAGCGATATCCGCAGCCCGGCGATCCCAATCCCGCAGTGCGCGTAGGTGTGGTGAGCGCCCAGGCCAATAAGACGGTATGGGTCAATCTGCCGCTTCGCGCGGGTCAGGATTACATCCCGCGCTTCGGCTGGGTAGATTCAAAGACGCTATGGATTGAAACGCTAACTCGCGACCAAAAGCACCGTGATCTCTACTTTGCTGACGCCGCGACCGGGCAGGCACATGCGGTGTTGCAACTTACTGACGATAAGTTCTTCGATGATAAGTACGACGTCTTTGTGGGCGATGGCAGCATAGTGCTGACTGAATGGGCCGACGGACACAATCATCTTTATCTCTATAGTTATGGCGAGAGCGGCCCGGCCAAACTGGAACGGCAACTAACCAAGGGTAACTTCGAAGTAAGTGAGGTCATTCGCGCAGATATAGCGGGCAAGCTCATCGACTATGCCTCGAACGAGGGTGATCCACGCCAGCAGCAGTTGTGGCAGGTGAACTTTAATGGCGAGCAGAAGCAGTTAAGCACGGACGCCGGCTTCCACGAGGGCGCCTTTGCTCCCGCCGGCGGCGCATTCGTTGACGAGCGATCCTCGCGCATGGAGCCGCCGACGCTGAAGCTATGCGCGGAGCCAGGCAAGTGCACCGTCTTCTGGTCGACGCAGGCGCTGGAGCCTTACAGTCTGCGTTCGCCAGAGCGGCTTGAGGTAAAGGCTCACGATGGGACGGCGCTTTACGCTACGCTGCTGCTACCTGACGACAAGAACCCGGCTTCTGTTCCACTAATCGTGAATCCCTACGGCGGACCCGGTGCGGCGTCGGTAGTCAACCGCTGGGGAGACAGTTTGTTATTCGACGAGTTACTAACTCAGCATGGCTTTGCGGTGTTACACGCCGATAATCGCGGTGCAGGCGGACGCGGACGCACCTTTGCCCAGGCCGCATACCATAACTTCGGCCCCGTGCAACTGGAGGATCAACTAACAGTAGTGGACGCGGCGCTGGCCCAGTATCCGCAGTTAGATCCCAAGCGCCTTGGATGGTGGGGATGGAGCTGGGGCGGCACCTTCACGCTCTACGCGCTCTCCCACTCGAACCGCTTCCGCGCCGGGGTTGCAGTGGCGCCGGTGACTGACTGGCGTAACTACGACTCGATCTATACCGAGCGCTATCTAAGTCTGCCCGATGAGTTTGCCGCCGGCTACAAGGAGTTCTCTGTGGTCAACTCAGCAGCCAATCTAAAGGGACGACTGCTACTGGTGCATGGAACCGGTGACGATAACGTGCACATGGAGAACTCGGTACAATACGTGCAAAAGTTGATCGAAGCGGAGATTCCCTACGACCTGCAGCTCTATCCGCGCAAAACGCACTCGATCCAAGGCCCGGATGTGCGCGCGCATCTTTTCAATCGTATCCTCGCGCATTTTGAAGAATATCTGAAGCCGCCGGTCGTCAACGCGCAATAAGTATGTCTCGCAGCCTAGAGCCGCGATCTATCATTTCTACTCTAGAGTGCGCGGTGGCGGAAGATATCATCCTTGTCGCGGCTAGGGCAACTCGAGCATGCCAGGCAGCAAACAAGAAACACGGCCACCCCAATCGTGACCAGGATGGCAATGGCGTTTTCGTGAACCGCAAACCACTGAATCACGTTTTCCATCATCAGTCTCCTGAAACAATCGACTCTAGGAGCGCCACCATTCACTTGGATGCGGCGGTTCCCCTTTCTGGAAGCATCTCGCAGGCAGAAGTTCCAGTGCAACAAGTAATTTTTGCTAATATTTCTCAGTTTCCTCTTGCTTCGAGGCGAATAAAAGACGAAAATAATGCGCAATGAGAATTGGTTCTAATCCGGCAGCGGCGGACTCTGTAAGCCCTGAGGACCCGGACGAGCTTGAGCTCCTCGGGCCAGAAACCGCGTCTGCTCCAAAAAAGCCAAAAGACCTCATAGCGAACGGTCCACAGCTCAATTGGCTGTTTGTCGATTTGAACTCCTATTTCGCCTCGGTCGAGCAGGACGCGCGCCCTGAACTGCGCGGCCGGCCGGTGGGCGTTGTGCCCATGATGGCCGACACCACTGTTTGTATTGCAGCCAGCTATGAGGCAAAGGAATGCGGCGTCAGAACAGGAACTGTGGTGGGCGACGCCAAGCGCATGTGTCCCGGCTTGGTGCTGGTCGAGGCGCGACACGAGCTTTATGTCGAATATCATCACCGCATCGTCGAAGCCGTCGAGAGCTGCGTGCCCGTAACTGCGGTGCTCTCGATCGACGAGATGGCTTGCCGGCTGATAGGCCGCGAACGCCCGCTGTTGGCGGCGATGGAACTTGGCCGGCTTGTGAAGGCGCGCATTCTAGAAAGTGTCGGCCCCTTGATGCGCAGCTCCGTCGGTCTGGCGACCAATCGCTATTTAGCCAAAGTCGCCAGCAACATGGAAAAGCCCGATGGGCTGGTGGCGCTGCCCCTGGACATTCTGCCCGAAGCGTTGCGCCTGCTTACGCTGCGCGACTTGCCGGGCATCGGCGCGCGCACTGAGAAGCGCCTGAATGAAAAAGGCATCCGCACGATGGATGAGTTGCTGGCATTCAGTTGCGAACAGGCGGGCGAGTTATGGGGTTCGGTGTGGGGCGAGCGGTTGTGGCATTGGCTCCGCGGTGAAGACTTCGACATGGACGAGACTGACCATCTAAAGTCAATGAGCCATCAGCACGTGCTCGCGCCTGAAATGCGCACGCCGGAGAAGGCCTGGGCGGTGGCGCACAAGCTGCTGCACAAAGCGGCAATGCGGCTCAGAGCGGGTGGTTTGTGGGCCAGCGGCATCGGCCTCGCTATCGGATTCGCCGTTCCGCGCGGCGAAAAAATGCCGGTGAGCCGCTTCGGCACGCCCACGCGAGGATGGAAGAATGAGCTGCGATTGAGCGAGTGCCAGGACAATCCCACGCTCATCGCGGCGCTGCGTCGTCTATGGGAATCCCGCCCGTCCGGCCAAGAATTCGAGCACCCGTACTTCATCGGCGTGCATTTGAACGGACTAGTCCCCGACCGGCTGCATACGCTGAACCTCTTCGACGGGACGGAAGATGAGCAAAGCCGTACGCGCCTCTTGGCAGCCATGGACGCGTTGAACAACAAATATGGAATGAGCACGCTCGCTCCGGCCACCATGCTGACCGCGTTCAAGGCCGCACCAACGCGCATCGCCTTCCACAGCATTCCGGATTTGTTCTAACTCCAGTCAAAATCCGCCCGTTGGTTTCGGTCGCTCACGCTATTCGTCCCGTCGCAAGCCGCATAGTTCAAGCCCCGTGACCAGATTTTTATTGAACCTGATAGACCGTACTTCCGTGAGCCGGCAAAGTTACACGCACTTCTTTCGATTCCTTGAAGGCACTTTCAGTCCACAGATTCTGGACTAGATGTTTGCTGCCCTCAAGGCCTAACTGCTTCCAGCTCGCGTGCAACGTAACAGGCTTATCGTCGAGGTTGAAAAAAGCGAAGAACTCCGCGTAATTCCTTGCACCGGGAGCGTTGATCGTTGCCCGCCACACCCTCGCGTTCTCAAATCCAGCCGGCAGGCTTGCGGCATCGATCGGGTGACTGTAAGTAACGTTCTGGTTCATGAAAAGTATCGCTTGGTTGGTAATAAGCGACTTAGTGAAGTCATCTAACTTAGTCAAGTTAGTCCCCAGAATCAGCGGCGAGCGCGCAACGGCCCACAGCGTAAACTCCGTCTGCTGCTCGTCGTGCGTCAACCGCGACTGGCGCGGCCCGCCCAATCCCGGATGCGGTCCGAGCCAACCCTCGGGCAGCATATCCGCGTCCGGCCAGTTACCCTCCTTGGCATACGGAAACCACTTAGCCAGCCGATCAAACTCGTCCCGCACACCGAAAGGATAATCGCCGTCGCCGGGCTTGCGAGGGAAGGTCCATCCGTCCCAGTGATCGTCAGAGATGCGCCACATCTGCGCGTATTCTGCTACCTCGGCCCCGTGTTCGAGAGCCGTCGGCCCTGGCGAAAGACTCAGCACAATCTCGCGTCTCGTCTTCTTGATCGCCGCGGCAATCTGGCGAATCTCCGTCGGCCGGTAGGGATGGTCGCTGATGCAATCCACCTTGAGGAAATCCAGACCCCAGCTCGCATAGAGCCTGAGCATGGAGTCGTAGTAAGCCTGTCCGGCGGCGTTGTCGCGGACCCCGTAGTTACCTTCATCCCACGGGCAGGTTTCCGTAGTGTCGGCCGCGTCCGCAGCATGAAAGCTCGATCCAGCGATAGGAAGATTCTCCTTCACCGCCTGCTTGGGAATTCCGCGCACAATATGAATGCCGAACTTCAGCCCCTGCGCATGAACCCAGGTGGCCAGCGGCTTGAAGCCCGCCCCTTCCGCAGCCGAGGGAAAGCGGTTCGCCACCGGTATCAGAATCCCATTCCCATCCAACAAATACTTCCTCTCGGCCACGCTAGCTCCAAAGGGATTCTCCATGTACCACCCTTCGTCGATCACAGAATACTGCCAGCCGAACTGTTCGATCCCAGCCAGCACCTTGATATTGGCCCGGAAGTCGGCCTCATCAATGGTCAACCCGTAGGCATCCCAACTATTCCACCCCATCGGCGGCGTAGGCGCGAGGTTCTGCGCGTGCAATTGAGTTGTAACTGCGATGACGACGGCAAAGAAAGCGGCGAAAAGCAAACGTCTGCATGACATGAGGTTACGTATACCACAAACGAGCGGCCTCCGGTAGCGACTGGAAGGAGTTATCTGTCAGGTATGTGTCGCGCCAAGGATGCATCGATGCCGTGTTGAATTGCACTAAGGTTTTGATCGTTATAAGGAACGACGCCGCAGTTGTCGAGCAATAAAACCTTCTTACCTGAAGGATATTTATCGAGAATTCCAAACAAAATGTATCGATTCCCAGCAAGCATATCCGTGGAGCCCCACCCATGAATCTCTTCCCCTTGAACAGATTCTGAGGCGGTGAGAATCTTGTCCTTTGCCCAAGGCGTCTCCCCTTTCAGGCTCCGGATTATGCGCACACGTGCAGACCAATCAGTGCTACCTCCCGATGCCATCGGTCCTGGCCGGGAGATGACGTCAACAACTGCAATGCTAATATCTTCGCGGCCATAGAACTCCAGCGGAACCTTGCAGTACTCCAAAGCATTCATCCTGTCTTCATTGCCAGTTAACTCCTCTTGATACTCCTTCCACGCCCTGGGCATAATATCTGCCTCCGTTGTGCACGCCAATATGCGGGTAATGCAGGAGAAATTGAAATCAGTAAGCTCGCGTATCTTGTCGCGTCCTGCGAGTGGCGTAAAGCCTGTCTCAAACTTGATACAGCCTGTGCATCCGCCGTTCTTTCCAACCCAATACTCTGGATGCAGTATGCGCTGATTCCATGCGAAGTAGGGGTCGAAATTATTTACCGCATTGGCCCTTCCAAATAGAAGATCACCAGTATCCATTTCAAAACTGCTATTTGTAACGATCCCACTCTTGATGTCTAGAGTGGCCACAACAAAGACTTCCTTCTCGCCCAGATATTTGCACGGCAAAGGGAGTAATCGCAGAATTGCGATAGCGATCAACGCGTCCCCAGATCAATGTGCTGAGCGTGTCCACGATAACGACTCGATACTCGCAGTGCTTCCCCGTGCAGGAGCCTTCATAGCTGCCCCAAGCGCCCCATCGTGTCATGATCTTCTGTGCATCGGCCCAGGTGCTCTTGTGGCTTTGCAACTCGCGCATATCCGCCAGTAATCGCTCCGCGCGCCAGCGCAGAATGTGCTGCTGGATTTGCACAAAGATAGCCAGCCCAGCAACTAGCGCCAGAACCACGACGCTGGTAACCCGCAGCATCCTGCCCCAACGCAATCGCAATGTCATACCTAAGTAGACACCGCGAGCGTTGTAAATGTTCCTGACGGCGCTTGCCGCCGCTGAGTTACAACTGTATCTTCACCGGCCAAGTCTTCCAAATCTCCGCACAGTAATCGCGAATCGACCGGTCGGAGGAGAATTTGCCGATGCGCGCCACATTCAGAATCGACATCCGCGTCCATGCGTCCTGATCTTTGTAGGCCTCGCTGACTCGGTCCTGGCAATCAATATAGGATTGGTAGTCGGCCAGCAGCATATATTCGTCGCTGGTCAAAAGAGAATTCACCATCGGCTCGAACAAGCTCCTGTCGCCATGCGAAAATTCGCCGTTAGAAAGCGAGATCAGAACCTCCTGCAGCATAGGGTTGGCGTCAAAGACTGCGCGTGGGCGATAGCCCTCCCGCTTGCGGCTTTCGACCTCGGGGGTAGTAAGTCCGAAGAGGAAGAAATTCTCCTCGCCCACCTCCTCGCGAATCTCGATGTTAGCTCCGTCCAGAGTGCCTATAGTAATCGCGCCGTTCATGGCGAATTTCATATTTCCAGTTCCCGAAGCTTCCTTCCCAGCCAACGAAATCTGCTCGCTCAGGTCAGCGGCCGGATAAACCCTCTGGCCCAGCTTCACGCTGTAATCGGGCAGAAAGACAACCTTCAACCGACCCCGCACCAAGGGATCAGAGTTAATAGCTTCGCCGACCGAATGAATCAGCTTGATAATTAACTTGGCCATGCGATAGCCGGGCGCAGCCTTTCCGCCAAAGAGAAACGTCCGTGGAACCACTTCCGCATCCGGGTCGCTCTGGATGCGCTTGTAAAGCGTGAGAATGTGCAGAACCTGCAGGTGCTGGCGCTTGTACTCATGCAGCCGCTTTACCAGTACGTCGAAGATCGAATCCGGATCGGCGGAGATACCCTGCCGGTCATGAATGTAAGCGGAGAGCTGCAACTTGTTATACCGTTTGATGGCGCGCCATTCCTCGCAAAATTCATGGTCGTCGACCAGCGGCTCGATCCTCCGCAACTTTTCCAGGTCGCGTATCCAGCCCGAGCCGACCCGCGCGGTAAGCAGTTGCGCCAGCTTCGGATTGCTCAACACCATCCAGCGCCGAGGTGTCACTCCATTGGTTTTGTTAGAGAATTTCTCCGGCGTCAGAGCGTAAAAATCGCTAAGCACATTCGACTTCAACAGCTCCGTATGCAGTGCGGCCACGCCGTTGATCGCATGGCTGCCCAGCGAGGCCAGATGCGCCATGCGCACAAACTTCTCGCCGCCCTCATTGATGAGCGAGAGCCTCTCGACGCGCCCTTCGTCGCCGGGAAACTTCACTCGTACATTATCGAGGTGCCGCCGGTTGATCTCGTCAACGATCTCCAGATGCCTGGGCAACAGCGAGCCGAACAGGCTGCGCGGCCACTGCTCCAGCGCCTCGGGCAACAGCGTGTGGTTGGTGTAAGACAGCGCGTGCTGCGTAACATGCCATGCCGCGTCCCACTCCATCGCGTGTTCGTCTATCAAGAGGCGCATCAACTCGGCCACCGCGATCGCCGGATGCGTGTCGTTCATCTGGATGGCGAAGTTGCGGTGTAGCTCGGCCAGCGGACGATTCTGTGTGGCCTGAATCTTCAAGATGTGCTGCAGGCTGCAGGAGACGAAAAAGAACTGCTGCGCCAGCCGCAACTGCTTGCCCTGCGTGCCTTCGTCGTTGGGGTAAAGAATCTTGGAAATGTTCTCGCTCGACACTTTGTCAGCCACCGCGCCGAAGAAATCTCCGTGGTTGAAAGTCTCGAAGTCGAAGCTCTCAACCGCCTGCGCCGCCCACAGCCGCATGGTGTTGGCTGTGTTAGTGCGGTAACCCAGAATGGGCGTATCGTGCGGAACTCCGCGCACCACTTTTTGCGGAATCCAAGTCACGCTCACGCGCCCCTTGGCATCGGTATGCTTTTCCGTGCGCCCGCCCATCTTCACTTCAAAGGCATCTTCAGGCCGTTCGAGTGCCCACGGATTGCCCAGCCGCAGCCATTTGTCGGTTGATTCCACCTGCCATCCGTCGCGAATCTGCTGATCGAAAATTCCATATTCATAGCGGATGCCGTAGCCAATTGCCGGTATATCCAAAGTAGCCAGCGAATCCATGAAGCACGCAGCCAGCCGGCCCAACCCGCCGTTGCCCAGCCCCGGCTCCTCTTCCTGCTCAATCAGCACGCTCAGATCAATGCCCAACTGCCGCATCGCCTGCTCGGTCTCACCGTAGATACCCAGGTTGATCAGGTTGTTAGCTAAGTGTGGCCCGGTCAGAAACTCTGCCGACAAATAGCAAACCACGCGCACATCTTGCGCCTGGTAGTTCTTCACCGTCTGAATCCATCGCTCCACCAGCCGATCGCGCACCGTATGCGCCAGCGCCATGTAAAGATCGTTTGCCGTCGCCCGCTCGGTCGACCGGCCCTGCACAAAAAACAAGTTATCCAGAAACGATTGCGCCAGCGCCTCAACGCCCAGCGCGGTTCTCTGGCCTTTGTGCGATCCTGCTTGCGGCAGCAAGGCGGTAGAAATCTCGGTCATCTTATCCCTCTTGTCCCCGACAAAGGCGAACAGACCCTTCGTATTGAGAGCTGTGTTCTCAACATAAGGCCGGGCGCGCCGGGCAGTGGTAAAAAATCGGACAATCGTAAAACGCGATCTTGTGATCGGTCCAATTTGAAAATTGCAATGCCGTTTTGGAGCTACAGCATTTTCGAGTCTGCTCTTACAGGATCTGTGCCCGCAGTCTTCATTAGCGGCCGCAAATAAAACCCTTCAGCCGCAGCAGGCTCGCTCCATACGATAATCTGGTGCGGGGTGATCTCCGATGCGATTTTTTGCTCGCGGCCGCGTAACGCTGGTCGGTCTGACCTTGCTGTTGGGGTTGTCAGCAGTTGCGCAACAGCCGGCAGCTCAGGAACACGGCTTCAATCCGGCTCTGCCGCTGGTCCATGTGGACCATGGCAAAAACTCCGCCGCGGCCGAGCACCAACATTATGTAGTGCTGGTCTCGCTCGACGGCTTTCGCTGGGACTACGCCAAGCGCGACAACACGCGGCATCTGTTGGCTCTTGGCAAGCAAGGCGTCTGGGCGCCCGAAGGCATGTTGCCCAGCTATCCCACGCTCACCTTTCCCAACCACTTCACCATCGTCACCGGCCTCTATCCCGAGCATCATGGACTGGTCGCCAACAGCTTCTATGACGAGACAAAGCAGGCGCGCTACGCAACCACCGACGCTCGAGCTGTCACCGACGGCTCCTGGTATTCGGGCGTTCCTCTCTGGAGTCTCGCCGAGAGCCAAGGCATGCGCACCGCCAGTTTGCTCTGGGTCGGTTCGGAGGCCAAAATCGCCGGCTTCGAGCCCACCTGGTACGCGCACTTCAACGCCAAAACCGAAGCCACCGACGCAGCCGAGCAGGCGCGTATCGACGACGCTCTCACCCTGCTCAAGCTGCCCGCAGCCGACCGCCCGCACTTCATCACCATCTACTATTCCGAGCCCGACCACGAAGGCCATCAGTTCGGCCCCGACGCTCCCGAGACCCGAGCTGCCGAACTCAAGATGGACCGCCTGATCGGCAAGCTGAAAGCCGCCTTGGACTCGACCGGTCTGCCCATCGATCTGGTAGTAATCAGCGATCACGGCATGGTGAAAGAAGAAGGCGGCTGGATTACGCTCGATCAATTCGCCGACCTCACCGGCTTTGAAACCGTCGGAGCCTTACTCTATGGCAAAACCGAGGAAGACCGCGCGCGCGTTTACAACCAGCTCAAAAAGGCATCTGAAAAATTCGTAGTCTACCGCCGCAAAGATCTCCCAGCAGAGCTCAACGACAACCAGAATCCGCGCTCCGGTGACCCCATCGTCGTGGCCACCGGGCCTTACGCCATTCGCGCCCACGCGCCTCCAGCCGGCCAAGAGGATCATCCGCCAACCCTCGGCATGCACGGTTTCGATCCGCACAAGATTCCGCAGATGAAGGCCAGCTTTTTCGCCGCCGGCCCAGACATTCTTTCCGGAAAAACAGTCGCCCCGTTTGAGAACGTCAACTTATATCCTTGGTTGGCGCATATACTTGGACTTAATCCTCCCAAGACCGATGGCAGCCTGAACATTCTCGCTGGAACTTTGTGCGATGGCGGCGAAACTGCCGGCAATTAGAAAACCTCTGAAGGAGCAAGCGAACGATGAACGTGATCTTGGGAGTAGACGGCGGAGGGACGCACACTCGCGCCTCTATCATGTCGAACGGGCGGATTCTGGCCCACGCGCAAAACGGTTCCATAAAGCGTCTGCGCGTGGGCGCGGAGGCAGCCGAATCAAACCTCTGTGCGCTACTTAAAGAGGTCTACACTCAGGCTGGGATAACCAGTGTGCATGCGGTTTCAGTAGGCGTGGCCAGCGCCAGTATGCCCGGCGTCGCGGAGTGGATCACGGCGGTCTTGCGCGATTTTAGAGCCGAGCGTTCCGAGGTCGTCGGCGACGAGGTGATCGCTCTCGACGCGGCTTTTCGCGGCGGCCCTGGAATTCTGCAGATTGCCGGCACCGGCTCGAACACCATTGGCCGCGCGCCCGACGGTAGCCGCGAGTGCGCCGGTGGCTGGAGTTCTCGTCTGGGCGACAAGGGCTCCGGTTATTGGATCGGGCTGCATGGCGTGCGGCGTGCGCTCGAGGCCTATGACCAAAACTTCGATCACGCCGCTCTGCCGCCGGTTCTCCAGAAGGTGGGCGAAATCTGGCAAACGCCGCGTCTCGAAGATCTGGTGAACCTCGGCAACAGTACGCCAGGGCCGGACTTTGCCGCGCTCACGCCAATCATCGACGAGCTGGTCCAAGCCGGCGATCCCGTCGCAGAGGGAGTTCTTCGCCAGGCCGCGGCCGATCTCGTCGACTTTGTCCTGCTCGTCCGCACCAAGCTGCGCCGCAAGCACGCAATCGAAAGCGAGGTCCCAGTTGCCTGGACCGGCGGCGTCATCGAGCACATGACCCTGGTCCGCAAAGCCTTCTTCGCCGGCCTGAAATCAGCCGCCCCAGAAATGCCCGTAGGACAAGAAGCCGTCGTTCCCCTTGAAGGCGCCCTCTGGCGAGCCCAGCGATTAGCCGATGCCGCCGGCTAACATTCAGTCTCTAATTAGAGGCTGAATGCTAGTGCTCATTCGCAAAATACGGTGTCATCCTGAGTGAAGTTGGGCGCGTTCCTTGCGACCAACGCAGCCGAAGGACCTGCTTCTCCGTTGCCTGCGGGTGCCCCACCCTCGCCACGTCTTTGTTTTTGTGGCTAGGGTGGGATACCGTGCAAGAAGTGTCAGGGCACGACTTCATTTTCGCCGCAATGTTTTGTGTCCGGGCACGACTTCAAGGCAGCGGAAAAACTCGGAACAAGATGTTTTGTATCAGGGCACGACTTTTAGTCGTGCCGAAAAGTCAATAAAAAGGTGCAGGGCTTTAGCCCCTGCAAAAATTCTGACTCGCGGAGATCCCACCTTGCCGAGTCTTTGTTTTTGCGCCTAAGGTCAGCAACCTATAAAGTTATCGTTCGACAATTCCGGAGAGAGGCGGGGGTTTCAATCCATAAGGCTGTTGGCGAAATCTCGAACTAGCCTTCGAAAACACCAATCGTCTGGCATCTCGAAGTCTGGTATCAAATTCAGATCTCCGCCGGAAAGCCACTTATGGTAGCGGACAATCCACCGGGTCTGTTGACGCAATTCAGATTCGCCTCCGAAGTTGCAAGGTCAAATGAACGAGTTCGCTGGCGCGCCTGATACCCAGCGAGTACGTTGCGCCGTCCCGCATGAACATCTGCCTAATCTGCTGCAATGACATATCGGAGGTCGGCGTGCCGTCGATTGTTTCCAGCATGTCGTCGGGCTTGATTCCGGCTTCTGACGCCGCAGAGCCGTCGGCGACGCTCGAAACCATGATCGTTCGAAGATCTGGGCCGGATGCTAGGAGCGTTGCGCCGCTCATGTCATCTTCGTAAGGATCGGTTAAGTGCATGTTCGGCTCCAAGAACATCCGGCGATGCGCGTAGTCCATCGTTACGCGGAAGCGAGACAGAATCTCACCGCCAAGAACTCCGCTGTAGCTCGCATCTGCCTCAGAGCCATTCTGCGCTTCTGAAAATGTTGCAATCGGACGATCGATTACATACTTTCCCAGCTGCATCTGCTTCAGCCGGCCCCGCCAATTCTGCGAGTCTCCTGAAATTCCCGTAGATCGATGCGCGACCAAGGTCTGGCCGGAGCGAAGGTTGTACTTCTCGACAAAGGGAGTGTGAAAGGTCACCGTCGAAGTGTCTCCTGTATCGATGACAAGCTCACCTTGAATCGGCGGTCCATTGACCGGCGTGAACGTGGCCTGAAAGAACGGTCGATTTCCGGAAAGGCGGAGCGGGAACATGTCGCCGCTTCCTGCATCGTGGGGGCTGTTGGGATCGGAGAGGAGCACTTGGCGGGCGGCGTAGTCGATCGTGATTATGTACCGCTTAAAGAGGTCTGCGCCCACGATACCGGCGATCTTGTGGCCGATCCTGGCCTCAATAGCGGCGAGCGGCACCACGGCCACTGTTTGCGGGGGAAGCTCGACTCCGGCCAAGGCGAGAGTCACGCCTTTGGCAAAGCCCAAACTGGTTGAGGACTCTCCCGCGCCCACGTTGGTTTGCCGCTTATGCTTAGGACCGAGGCCGAGCGAGTCCGCCAGAACCTGGTTTAGAAACGATGTACTCGCTCCGCTATCCAACAGAAAGCCCTGAGGCTCAGATCCGTTTACGCGGACGCGGACAAAAATCAGGTTGTCATAGAGTTCGAACGGAATCGTGACCGGCTGAGCCACGGAGCCCTGCCCCTGCGATGCGTGAGAAGCGGTCACTCCGAGCGAATTGATTGCAATTAGGACCAGCAGCCATGTGATATGTCGACTCAAATGCAAGCACCACTCCTGAGATCCCTGAATCGTAGATGTTCTTCGCCGCCGTCTGGTATCACAAAAAATGATTTTCGGAATTCAGAGAGGCAGGGCGCTCAGGAGAAGAAGTCAGGAGTAAAATCCCATCGCCGGGTGCCCCACCCTTGATCCGCCAATAACGCTGGGGTGCCCCATCCTTTCCACAGTCTCATCGTGGAATGGGTGGGGCACCACGAACCCCATGGCCGGGCAATCCCGATCTCGCGTTTGGAACCTGGGAAATCACGAAACGCACCGATAACGACAAAGCTGTCGATAGAAGATTCCAGAGGGAGGCGGGGGTTTCAACCCCCGCATAAACCCATCCACAAGTTTTTAGAAATCAACCCACGGGGCGAAGCCGCGTTCAAACCCCACTCAGCCAAAACTCCTCGGCTTCAACACAAACAGCGTCAGGGCACGGCTTCAGCCGTGCCGCAAAAGCCAATAAAAAGGTGTCGGGCTTTAGCCCCTGCGAAAATTCTGACTCGCGGCGGGCCCCACCTTCGACGAGTCTTTGTTGTTGCACCTAACGTGGTACCTATAACGTTATCCTTCGACGATCCCGGAGGGAGGCGGGGGTTTCAACACCCGCATAAACCCATCCACAAGTTTTTAGAAATCAACCCACGCGGCGAAGCCGCGTCAAGGATCGGGCACCCGGCCACCCCGGGCTCTGCTATTGATCCGGCAAGAAAATACTGCTAAGCGGCATATGCGACGATTGGATCTTTGAAGAAGGCTTTGATTCTTTCCGGATTGGTCTCGATAACTGCCATGTGATTGGTCGCAGCCTGGCGCA